>SDBU01000481.1_pt1 | contig 55625 bp, 54 predicted proteins | sample 2277071 | NCBI WGS metagenome assembly SDBU01 (sample SAMN10397929, study PRJNA504765) | marine sediment metagenome | isolation source: marine sediment core GS08_GC12, 126 cmbsf | place: Arctic Ocean: Gakkel Ridge, Loki's castle | collected 2008 | reverse complement strand
CGCAGTGCCTTCCTATCCAGTCGCCCCCGGTGCACCGGAAAGGAACCAAAGCCGCGGATAAAGTAGCCCGTGAATTTGGAACGAAACAGCTCCTCTTTAGCCATAAATTTCACCTTCCGGCCGAGGCTAACACCAAGCAGAGGTGGGTCAGCGGCATTAATATGATTGGCGACCACTAGCAGAGGCCCTTGGCTCGGGACGTTCTTCTTACCGTTGACCTGGCACCGGGTAAACAGTCTAAGCACCACCCTTACCAGTAGCCTGCCCACGTAATAGAACCAGGGCACCACGTAGCCTCCACAAAAGAATAACAGCAGTTAAATTATACCCTTTAGCTACGGGCAAAGACAAATTAGCCGTAGTCCTTGATTAAGCTGGCGCTTTACTCCATAATAATGTAGGTAGTGTAATGGGTGGCCGTGAGTGGGTTAGTAAAGAATAAGCGCAATGGCCAATAAATACGCCGTGCCGCTGTACAATACGTCAGGCATATTCCCTCAGAGGAGCTTGCCGACACTTCCAGAAGGGTAGTATTGGGAGTATTAAGATGACGAGACCGACGATTGCCACCGTAACCCTCAACCCCAGCCTGGACAGAACGATAACTGTTGCCGGCCTGGCAATTGATGAAACAAATCGCTGGGTGAGCACCCGTCTCTATGCTGGAGGGAAAGGTACAGACGTATCACGGGCAATTCACGAGATGGGGGGTAAGACCATCGCCTATGGGTTTGTCGGCGGTGCCGCCGGCAGAACGGTAGAGATATTGCTCGATGAAGAGGAAGTTCCCTTTAGCTTTACCCCTATCGAGCATGAAACCCGCACCAATTTTATTATCAGGGATACCAAAACCGGTCAGCAGACAAGGATTGGCGCCCCTGGACCACGTATCTCCAAACGAGAATTTGACCGGTTCCACAGGAAGATGAAGCAGATTAGCCCCAAGCCGGATTTATTGGTGGTTGGCGGCAGCGTCCCACCTGGTCTTCCCATTGATGTTTACTACGACATACTTATGGAAGCCAAGGGCTTCGGCGTGAGGTGTATTCTGGATTCTGAGGGTAAATGGCTAGAAGAAGGGATTAAGGCCAAGCCATACCTGGTTAAGTCCAATATCCGCGAGGCCGAGGAGCTGCTTAAGAGAGAGCTATTGGATGAATCGGCCATTATCAGCGCCGCTCTTGATATGGTGGGCCAGGGCGTTGAAGTTGCGGTCATCTCCAGGGGGAAGGATGGCATCATTGCCGCTACGAAGGACAGGGTTTTCAAGGCGGTTCCACCTTCAGAGAAGGTGCGGAGTGCAGTTGGTGCTGGTGACTGCGCTATGGCTGGGATGGCTATGAAACTCGCTTATGACGAACCATTAATAGAGGCCTGCCGTCTGGCTGTGGCTATGGGCACGGCTTGTGTGCTAACACCCGGCACTGAACTGTGCCACAGGGCCGATGTCGAAAGGCTTTTGCCTCAAGTAGAAGTCTCGGACTGACCGGTGGATAGGCTCCCTGTTGATCAATGTTGCTGCCCGGGCTAAAAGCTATATATGCCCTAGGGCGGGGCATATCATCCCCCCTTTGAGTGCCATAAGCCAAAGCCTCGTGCCAATCTACCCCTTCTCCATCTGTGCCTGTGCGGGGGCTTCTCTATTGTCTGGCCGGTAGTCTCTTTCTCCACCAGGCGTATGTAGATGGCATCGGCTATTTCCTTGTCTACGGCAAACTGCGTTTGGCGAACCTGAAACACGTAGGAGGGGAAGCTCTGAATAAGGCTTATCGGCGCTCCGGGCAGAATGCCCATAGCCATCAGTTTCTGAAGTTGGCTTGACTCTGGCGCATAGATATAGGCTACCTTGCCCTTTTGTCCCGGAGCTAGCTGTGGAAGGGGAGCAACAACCTTTTGCGCCTGTGTTTGTTCCTCCCGACAGCACCTTCCTGGCGGTATCAGCTTGCCGTGGGGGCAAATCTTAGGATGCCCCAACAAAATGCAGATACTTTCGTCCAGCCCTCGGTCGAGCAAATGCTCGAATTTGCATGCCTTCTCATGTATGAGCATATCCTTAGTACCAAGGACATCCGCCAGTAAGCGCTCGGCTAGTCGGTGTCTCCTGACTACGTCTATCGCTTCCGGCTGTCCCTTGTGGGTCAACATGGCCTGGTTGTCAGAGAGGGAAATGTAACCGGCCCGGACCAGTTGCTCTACAGCCTTCTTCTCCATCTCTCCCAACTCATCCAGGGAAAGGGACGGCTCCTTTTGCTCCTGGGTACGAATCCACAGTGTTTCGAGGAGCTCTTCAGCGTTTTCCTGTGGTTCCATTATCTTGCCTCCTCCAGGCCCTGAGGGCCTTTATTATTCTCGGTTCCGCAGGCATGTCATAGCCGCAGTTAGGGCATCTCACCATGTGGCATGCACCGGCCAGCAGGCACCCCTTGCAGGCAGTGCGGCTGTCCTCTTCTCGAAACTCACGGCCACAAAGAGGGCACTTCATAGAGACACCCCCAGGGTAACTAGCACCAAATTCAGGGCGAATCCCACAAAAAAGGCGAACGGGAAAATAAACAGGGCGATAGCCAACGCTGTCTTAATACCCCGTTCCTTCAACATCACCGAGAACTGGGCGATGCAGGGGACAAAGAGGGTGAGGGTAACCGCAGCCACCACCAGTGGTACCCCTACCAGCACCCCTGAGCTTTGGAGGTCATATAACCCGGCAGCGCCGAAGTCCCGTCTGAAGAAGCCATAGAGAAAGACAACGGCGGCTTCCGGGGGCAGCCCGATGAACCTGACCACGGGCTCAAGTCCGCCGACGATGAAGTCGAACACTCCGCTCAACTTTCCCGCCCAGAGCAGGATGCTGGCGACAATGAAAATGGGGAAAACCTCGACAAAGTACCATTGCAGCCGGGTATAGGTTTTGACCAGCACATTGGAGAGCTTGGGTAGCCTAAGTGGCGGCACCTCCATATAGAAGCTGGCTCTCTCCCCAGGGATAATCTTAGCTGCCAGGTAGCCGACAAACAAAAATACCAGGGCTACCACCCCGACCCAGAGAAGGAGTGCCAGCCCGTTACCCGACAAAATGGCGAAAATAACCCCCAACTGGGCTGAGCAGGGAATGGCTAAAGCCAGGAGAAGGGTGGTGATAACCCGCTCCCGCCTCGTCTCCTGGGTTCTGGTGACAATAGTGGCCATGGTGGCACAGCCGAATCCGAGCACCATGGGTATTACTGCCCGACCACTAAGTCCAATTACCTTAAACAGCCTGTCAATGAGCATGGCCAGCCTGGGGAGGTAGCCGCTGTCTTCAATTATGGAGAAGACGATAAAGAAGGTGCTCACGATGGGAAGTATCAGGGCAAAGGCATAGCTAAGACCCAATGTTATGATACCGTAGTCTCCAACAAACAAATCCTGCAGGACTTTAAAGGGAACAAGACCGGCAACGAGATCCGTGACCCAGGGGTTCAACCACTCCCCGAAAACAGTGCCCTCAATGAAGTCAACCAGAGTTCCGGCTCCGAAGACCCCCACAAACTGATATAGACCGAAGTAGAGAACAATAAGGAGGATTATGGAGCCGGTTACGGGATTCATCATGGCACGACTCAGCCTTTCAGCAAACCCTTTATCAGGCTTCTCCATCGTGATTACAGCTGTGGACAGAATGCGCCTTACCTCTTGCTGCCGCCGTAATGTGATAATGTAGCTCAGAGGTTGACTGTAGCTAGCTCTGGCTTTGGCGGCAATATCCTGTATCGCAGTATAGCCCGCGGCTTCCTGCTCTCTGACCTGTCTCTCAATTTGATGGTCTCCCTGGAGTAGAAGCAGCCCGATAGTCCTTTTGGAGACACCGTAATTGCCTTTGAGCAGATCGTCAATCCTGGCTAGCGCTGACTCCAGTCGCTCGTCATACTTGAGTTTTATAGTTACGGCGGGCAACATAATTCTGCCAGTCTCCTTCGCAGAGCCTCCATACCGCGGCCGGTAGTTGCCACCGTGGCAACTACCGGGATGCCTAGTTCCTCCTCCAGCCTCCTAACATCAACTTCTATCCCTGCCGCTTCAGTCTCATCCATCATATTGAGGTCTAGGACGATGGGAAGTCCGGCTTCAATGAGCTGGATGGTGAGGGGTAGCATCCTCTCCAGATTCTTGGCATCAACCACGTGCAGGATTACCTCGGGTTTTTCTGCCAGCAGTATTGACCTGGCCACCCGTTCCTCCTCGGTAATAGGCAGGAGGGAGTACATCCCTGGGGTGTCCACTATCTCACATTCGATGCCATCGACCTTCGCTTTACCCCGTGACACATTGACTGTCGTGCCGGGATAATTAGAAACGGTAACATAAGCCCCGGTAAGACTATTAAAGACCACGCTCTTACCTACGTTTGGGCTGCCAACAATGCCCACCTTTCTAAGACCATTGCCCGCTATATGCATCCCTTCTCCGTGACAGCTGCCACCGCCTCTGCCAAAGCTAAGGGTATTCAATATTTTTCGCCAGAAGGTCATTTTTCTAACCCCCTTTTGTCTGAACTGAGACTTTCACTTTCTTTGCTCACCGTGATGGGGCGGAAGTAGACTCCTAGAACCGAAACCAAGTATACAAAGTAGGCAACCACTTCCACCAGGGAGGGGTTGGCATTGTAGCCGGTAATAGCCGTCAAGAATCTCCCCAGGGTTGACTTCTCCGGAAGAACATGGTTGATGTCCCATACATGCTCCACCACCGGCGGGATAATCCCTGCCTCATGGAACTCGTGAATGCCATGAGCCAGTAGACCGGCAGCGAATATAATGAGTACTAGACTGGTCACATTGAAGAATGCCCTAAGGTTGAGCCTGGATGTACCCTTATATATGCTGTAGCCTATTCCTATGGCTATGGCCAGTCCCAGAAAGCCGCCCGCAGTGAACAAGATTGGCGATTCGGCTACCCTGGTGGCAGCAAAGAGGAAGAGCACTGTCTCAATCCCTTCCCTCACCACCACCACAAAGGCTATCACGGCTAAGCCCAACGACGAGCCGCTGGTAAGCACAGATTGTATTTGGGCATGCAAATGGACTTTGATATTGACCGCCTGCTTGCGCATCCAGAATATCATCCAGGTAAGGACGCCGGCAGCCAGAAACATGGCGAGGCCTTCAAAGACCTCTTCAGCTTGACCACTGAACTCTCCCGCCAAAAGATAGATGACGGCGCCGGCAATGAGGCTGCCCACTACCGCCAGCGATACCCCAAGCCAGACAGGTTTGAAACCCTGACGGTTGTCTGTTCTGGCGAGATAGGACAGGATGATTCCGATGATGAGAGCGGCTTCCAGCCCCTCTCTTAGCGTGATTAGAAAAGAACTCAGCACTAGTTATACCTCCCTCTTTGGTCTTTACAAATGCTTCTTATTTGCAATAAGCATATCAAAAAATTATTTCCTGCCTGGGCGGCACCGGGCGCAGTAGCCTGTCATCCGAATCTCGGTATCAACAATAGTAAAATCTCTGGCTTCAGCTACATTTCTCTTTACATGCCGGGATATCGGGTATTGGAATTCGATGACCCGCCCGCAGCCGAGACACACCAGATGATGGTGCTCGGTAGTTGGCTTCGCCTCGTAGTGATGATGGGCGTCATCAAAATGGAGTTCTTCGACCAGGCCCTGTTTCTTTAACGCCTGCAGGGTTCGATAGACGGTAGACAGGCTAAGACGAGGTTGCTTGCTACGGGCTTGACGATAGATTTCATCAGCATCCAGGTGTCCTCGCCCTTGGTGGATAATGTCCAGAATCAAAGCCCGCTGGCTGGTAATCCTTGTGCCGACTGCATTTAGTGCATCACGGCTTGCCTTACCGGGCCCCGTTTTGCGCTCGTTATTATCTCTCTTATTTCGTCTCATTTATGCCCGGCAACACCTTTTAAACTTTGCTAATGCTTCGTATTAGCAATTACTATTCTACCTTAACAATTGACCATTGTCAACCTTGTGATGGGGTCGCCAGAGGTAAGATTTAGACGTGTGTTCGTTTTTTTATTTCGGGAATGGAATCTTGAGTGGCGAGTTCGCCCTGCAAAATACACTTCTCAGCTCGGAGAAAGTCAATAGGGTCAATGTCGGCTATCTGGGGTTCAATTACAATATCCGCCCCCTCAAGGCTAGACCTCACCGCGGAGTGGGTAGCAATCTGCAGGGATTGTATTATTATGCGGACGATGCCGGGCCTTTTGGCATCGTCCGCCCACTGAGCTCCACGCCTGATATCGGGGAGGACGTTAACGGCGATGACGAAGTCGGCCCCCATCTGTCTAGCGACACTCACCGGCACCGGGTTAACCAGGCTACCATCAACCAGATACCTGCCTTCCCATTCTACTAATGTGAATACTGCCGGAATAGAAATGCTGGCTCTTAGCGCTTCGAGCACTGAGCCATGGCTAATTACTACCTCTTCGCCGGTCCTGATATCAGTGGCGACGCAGGCAAAGGGTATCCTCAACTCACCGAACTCTATGTCACCGCCAATAACTGGCTCGAGCAGGCCTTTGATCTTCTCCCCCTGTATGAGACCGGTTCGGGGTAGGGCCAGGTCTACCAGAGAAGCCAGCTGCCTCCGGCTCAGGCCTGAAACCAGGTTCCTTATCACACTGGAGTCTTTTCCCTGAGCATAGAGTGCGCCAATGACAGCGCCGATACTGGTGCCCGTGATGAGATCAATAGGAATGGCTTCTTTTTCGAGGGCCTCCAGTACGCCGATATGAGCCAGTCCACGAGCGGCACCACTGCCGAGAGCAAGCCCAATCTTTCTTCTTTTACGCAATTTAGATACCTCTGACACCTGACCAGTACCAATACAAGACGTGCCCGTGTTAAATGGCCTGTTTAGCTAACTGGTTTTGGTGTTGCTGGCTGCTATTCCCACAGTTCCTCAATGTCTTTTTCCGCCTGTTTACTGCTTTCAGCCGCTTTGCCGCGAGTAAAGCCCTTATATGATTCAGCCGAGCCGTATTCCCGGGGCTGGAATGCCACCGGCATGGGCACAGCATGACCAAAGATAAGTGCCTGCTGTTTGGATGCCAGTTTGGCTAACACAGATTTGAGTTCGCTCTTACCCGATACACCGCCCAGTACACTATCAATATCACGGTCATTGTCCAGAAGAAAGGTTATCTTGGTTCCAATTTGAGACATGACCTCCTCATCAATGCCACTGGGGCGCTGGTCAATCACCAGCAAGGTCACATTATACTTGCGCATCTCACGGGCGATAGTGCCAAAGATGGTCTGGTTGGCCACATCCGAGTTAAGGAATTTATGCGCCTCTTCGATAGTAATCACCAGTGGCTGCGGTTTGGCCGTACTCTCCCCCATGGCTCTCTCTACCCTCTCCTGATATTGGGCATAGATACGGCGGGTAAGCATATTGGCTATCAGCACATAGGTGGTGATGTCTCTAAACCGACCAAATTCCAGGACCACATTCATGCCTTGGTCAAGATAGCCAAGAATGCTCTTTACCGCATTTTCGGGAGCATGAGGAACGATAAAAGGCAGGCGCCGGATAACACCCAGTCCGCGCCTCAAGTTTTGGAAAGTACTCTCGTGTATTTTAAGTTCCTCTAACAATGCCCTCACCTCATCAGGGTCGTTCAGGTCTGAGGCTACCTGTAACCAGTTTTTGCCACACCTCCGGTGCAACTGGTAGACAGCTTCAACAGCCAGCTCGGTAAGGTTTAAGGTCTGGCGCAGCAAGACAATGTCTTCCGGCTCTATCTCGTTATAGCCTATCCGAACCACAAAATCCGTGCTTACCCCCCGACGCCGTGAATGCTCCTCATCAAGGGTAAATACGGCTACTGCCGATGGGAAAAGCTGTTTTAATGCCTTTACCTCAGGGCCTCTTTCATCTACGCCTCTCCAGCCATACTCGTTATGCATATCAAAGATCAGGTTAACGGCCTGGCTCTTCTGCAGCATGCCGGCGAGCAATAGCCGGGTGAAGAAGGTCTTACCCGTGCCGCTCTTACCAAATATGCCGTTCGAGCGCTTGGCAAATTCCACCAGGTCAAGACAAAGCTCAGTCTCCATATCCAGCGGATTGCCAATCCAGAATCTTTCTTTATCCTCTTTGCCAAAGACCAGCTCTATATCTCGCTCCGAAGCCAGGTTTACCGCCGAGAAATGACCGGGAATGGTCTTGACCGGCTGGGGTCCCTCAAGCAGGCTCTCGGCATCGCCGCTGATGGTGAGCATGGGGGAGACGTGTATTGTCCCGAAGGTGCTGGTGCCGGCCAGTACCTCGGCGACGAACGGGTCAGCAACATCCGGCGGGGCAAGGGCAAGTCGGGGGTCGGTCACCCCCAGGCTGATATCGGTTATCATGCCAAAGAAACGCCGCTTCTGCCCCTCGATAGTTACATAGCGCCCCACCACCATGTCCTCGACTGGGGCTGAGCTGTCCAGCTTGACCTCCACCCCTTTAGCTAGTGAACCAGAGACAACGATGCCCAACCTTTGTTCGCTACTATTCATCCTTTAATCCTCTCCAGAATAGCTCTCAGCTGGTCGAACTCAGCACTGAGTAATTTGGCCAGTTCCCTACCGGCGGTGACTAGAAAAGTACGCTGGTCTTCATACGCCAGGCTCATCTGCCGCAGACAGGCGCTGGTAAGCTCATCTGTCGGGACTGGCAAATGGGTGTTAATCAATAGATTGAGGAAATTAAAGGACTGGCTGAACTCCCGCACCTCCTCGGGAGCGCAGAGGTAAACAAAGCTGTGGACGCGGGCTGGCCTGGGCGACAGGTAGTGATTAAGCTTATCATCCTGCCTGTGCCCGACCACCAGGGCGCTGAACTCGCTGCGAAGCAGCTTTAAGAGCTGGGGGTTAGCCTTGTAGATTGCCTCCTCGCTGTCCTCGTCCTTGCCCCGCGCAATCGGGCGCCGCCCGGGGTCAATGCTGGCGGTGGTCGCATTATAGACTACGCCGTATAGGTCTATTTGCTCGTCCCTGGTCTTCACCAGACTGCCTAAAGGCGGCGACTGGTAAAGCTCATAGCACTCGGCGACAAATTCAGTGGTGCTGGCCTCAATAACCTCACCCACTCTCTTTGTGTTCAACTGTCTACCTCACCCCCTTCTAGTTCTTGTAAGGTAACCCCATCCCCTTTATCCCCTTCCCCTTAATCAAATCCCTCTCGCTCTCCCTTTAAGAAAGGGAGAAGTTCTCCCCCTTTGCCAAAGGGGGACTCAGGGGGATTTTCCCCATGAGGCTTTGCCTCTCTTCGACTCACCCCTCAAAGGAGAGGGGGAGGTGAAGGAATAGAAGGGCTTCGCCCCTCTTACTTTCCCTATTTCTTCTTTTTCTTTTGCTCTTTTTGCTCCTTTGTCTGCTTGGACTTTTTCACATTCTTTCTTCCCTTACTTCCCATGTTTAGCCTCCCTCTCAATCTTCTCTTTTTATATATGTTCAATTAGAAATAATATAAGAGCGTACAATATTGCGGAGGTAACGAAGCCAAGAAGTGCAGAATAAATTATACTTACCCCTACTTTGGCACTAATTACCACTACTGCGATTCCCGCACATATCGAGAGTATAAGTTTAATTTCAGAGAAGCTCATACCACCAAAGTCTATATTGGAAATGAGTAGAAAAAATAAATAGACCGCAAATATGACCGCTAAAATGCCTAATATAATTCTCATGTTGATCTCACTTGCGTCTCCTAACTTTCTATTATTTCTACCCTTTTGGATACTTATCCTATCGTATAATAAAGAGTGTAGCAGCATAGAATCCTTTATCCTGTGCTATGCCTACAGCAGCTTGTGTAGCTCCTCTATCCAACATTATAGCTTTGTGCCCTGGGCTCGACAACCAAGCCTCTACAATCTTTGAAGCGGTGGAATAAGGGGAAGAGCGTGAACCATAGCTTGCGCCATATGCAATCTCTGCATAGGGGTAGCTGAGTGGCGGGTGAAAAAGACGACCTTCCTTCTCCATTATGTGGACACGTTTCCTGACCATATTGTGCAACTTTTCGCTCCAGACTACAGGTGTTATACCTTTCTTTTCTCTCTCGACATTTATTAATCTAAAAGTCTCTTTCTCTAACTCCAATAAAGCCTGTTCTTCTCTCTCTGCTTCTTTCAGTCTCTGCTCTTTTTCTCTCACCTCAGCAATGAAAGGCTTGGCCTCATTTATAGCAATGGCAAAACTAACTCCTTCCACTGCCTCATGTACGATTTTGGCAGTGACTATTCCTATGACTTCTCCTTTGGAGTTTATCAGTGGACCGCCACTATTCCCTGGGTTGATGGCGGCATCTGTTTGAATATAACGTATCCCATCGCCGCTTCGAAATGCTGAGAGTATTCCCTTGGAAACAGTTGTGCCACCTTCTAAACCGAGAGAATAACCTATGGCTATGACCTCTTCTCCAGTCTCAAGCTTATCAGAATTACCAACGGTTACCACTGGAAGGGTAAAACCGCTGACTGCAATTTTGATAACTGCTAGGTCTCTAAGCTCATCCCTCTCGACTACCGTACCAGGAAATTGTCCGCCGTTCATCAGGATGACTGTTGCTGACTGGACACCTTCCACAATATGGTTGTTGCTGAGTATATAGCCCGATTTATCAATAATCATTCCTGAACCCATGCTGTCCTCTGTTTCCACTCTGACCACCGCAGGCTCAACCTTTGCTACGGCGCCGGTCACACCCTCTGGCACAGTGGTGGGGGTAGAAGTGACAGACGTGACAGTTTCCCATTTTTCGCCAACCCAGACAGTTGCTCTATCCTTAACGGATGACAGGGGTTCTATGCCGGCGAATGCACAAACAAGGGCAATTCCCAGTAGCGAAAAGAAAACCAACTTGAAACTCGGTTTTATTCGTTTGTATTTCGGGCTGCGCAATATTGAAATAACCCAGATTAAGAATCCAACCTCTAATAGGAACATGACAGTACCTGAGGTCGCATCAGTCTGGTGGGTAAATAAGAGATAACCAGTCCAAGCTAGCAACCCTGAGCCAGCAATAACTAGAAGATTTAGAAATAGTTTACGAATCTTCAAAAACCTCGACCTATATGCAATTACGTCCCTTAAGGCTAAACCAGCTATAAGGAGTACTGCCGCAAGAACGAGGATACCCCAAGTGTTTGGTGCTCCCCAGATTCCAAGCAAAATTGATACTCCAACAACAATGAAAATAGCTCTGGTAATGTTTACTGCCAGCGTAGTAGGAGGTTGGGGGGCTTTTACTTTAGCTAAGTAAAGCCTCAGTTTAGGCAAATGAAGTTTGACTACCTTTTCGGTTAGGCTGACAGCTACCCATACTAAGGAAAACACAAGCAGACTGGCTATTATCTTGCCAGCCATAGTTTTGGCTTCTGATGGTAATACCGAAACTTGAATAGATACATAAGTGCCTAATAAAAGGAACCAGTGTAAGAATGGGGTGCGCGTTTTGTCAACAACTAATTGTCTTAGCTCCCATTTCGTCTTGAGTAACCACTGGTTCAAAGCGTCAAAGGCAATCCTTCTAAGCCATAGACCGGTGACCCAAAAGGCAAAGAAAACCAACACCGGGATAGTTATTGCAAGCCAATTATCATTTAACCACTGAATCATTGAAAATGCGTCCTTACTTACCTCCTCCAAAGTCATTTATTAGGGAAGTTTGAAGGGGCGGAGCCCCTCAAAAACTCTCCTTCCCCCTCTCCTCCCAGGAGAGGGGGATAAAGGGGGTGAGGTCATAAAATCATTAAACCCACCTTGTCCTTTTGCTCTGGCTCTTGGCAGAGCTAAGGGTGTGCAGGTGTTCCCCAACCAATGACGACTCCACTAGCTGCCAGAACAGTTCTCTATCGGCCCCGGTTATCACTGCCTTTTCATGGGCTTCACTCAGTGCCACCGGATAGCCCTGACCGCGCTGGCACTGGTCTAGAATGAGGGCATGAACCAAACCAAGCAGGCCCTTGTCTGTGGCCACCCACTTGGGAATCTCAACCCGGGCTATTTCATCGCCCACCCTGAGGTAGAAGAAATAGACCTGATGCAATCCATAGTATTTTCCAACGACGGAAGACTTGCTAACGAAGAGGGCTGACCTCTCTCCTGGACGCAGTATGCTGGAATATAGCTCCCGGTCCTGAATACGAGAGACCGTATCACATTCACGCTTTTCCAGGCAGTAGCGGTCACAATCAGCAACCTCGTGGGGGCAGATAGCAAGACGGAGCACATTGACAACATCGGTACTGCGGGGAAAGCTGATATAGCTGGCAACGGCAATCCTTTTATCATTATTCAGCTTCCTTATGGCATCGAGATGGATGAGAAAGCCCTCCTTCAGCAGTGCCTCGGCGACAAATTCGGGGTAGGCCTGTCCGGCCAGACCCCAGAGGATAAGCGAGCCGTCAAGCAGCGCCAGACTTGAGCTTCCCGGAGGTAGCTCCATTGCCAGCTCGGCTAGCTGGCGGCACTCGTCCACAGTGCGCCTTATACCCAAAAGTACGCCCTCTATCGGTTGCTCACGACCCATGACACCGGCTGGAGCGATAACCAGGTCTTCAACCTTGAAATAAAGAGCGGGGGAATTATCAAGGAAGGCCTTGGGATGTGCCCCGTAGCTCAGAACGATACTGCCGATGTTTATCAGGTAGCACCTTGTGGACTGATGCCGGTCAACATCAATGTGAGAGCCATCAGTGGCGGCAACAGTGAACTCTGAGGGGCAGGGTGGTGCTTGATAGTGCTGAGCGAGGCCATCTACCAGACCGGCTACCAACCAGGTAGTCTTACTGGCTGCAATCTTCCTCCGCAGGTAGTCGAGGTCGGTGATCTCGTTGCTGGCAACATTCAGGGCGTGCTCAAGGTGCTCCTGCCTCTCCTCAACACCAGCCTTGAGCCTGGTGACCATCCCCTCGACCTGCGCCACAACCTGAGTTAGGTCCAATGACACCTCTATCCCTCCCTGGGGCGCCGGGCGCTTAACGGAATAGGTCTCTTTGAAGGATAGTATAGTTTATTAAGGGGGTGAACTCAAGCAATTGCCTATCAGGCACTATATCTGGTAACATTGCAACTGAATCACTCTCGCTGGGGGCGCTATGAAGGTAGGTCTTGTCTACGACCCTATCTATTTGCAGCATGATACCGGACAGCATGTTGAGAATGCCGGAAGGCTGGAAGCTATCATTTCACACCTGAACCAGACCGGGCTCACTCGTGAGCTGGTGTCGATCAAGCCCCGTGCTGCCTCAGTTGAGGAGCTATCGTTGGTACATGATAGGCGGTATATATCACACATCCGTGATGTGGCGGGGAGGGGTGGTGGCTGGCTTGATGCTGATACGGTGATGTCGGCTGACTCCTATGAGGCGGCGGTCTATGCTGCTGGCGGCGTGATTAGCGCCACTGAGGCAGTTATCACTGGCGAGGTAGCCAGTGCCTTTGCCCTGGTGAGGCCCCCGGGGCACCATGCTACCCCGCGGCGCGCAATGGGCTTCTGCCTGTTCAACAATGTGGCCGTGGCCACCGAATATGCTTTGGGCAAATATGGTCTGGAACGTATAGCCATCGTTGATTTTGATGTGCATCACGGCAACGGAACACAGGACATTTTTGGTGATAGTCCCGAGGTGCTGTATGTATCAACTCACCAGTATCCTCACTACCCGGGGACGGGTCACATTGAGGAGGTTAGCAGCGGGGTAGCCAGGGGAACCAAGGTCAATGTCCCGCTGCCTGCCGGCTGTGGGGATAATGAATACTTGTCGGTCTTTGAGCAGATTATCGCCCCGGTAGTAAAACGGTTCAAACCCCAGCTTATCCTGGTCTCCGCTGGCTACGACCCCCACTGGGCCGACGAGCTCGCCATGATGCAGGTAACCACCACGGGATTTGCCCAAATGGTAAGAATCATCAGAGAACTGGCTGATGGGTTTTGCCGTGGTCATGTTGTTATCTCTCTGGAGGGGGGCTATCATCACCAGGCGCTTGCCTGTTCGGTGAAGGCAACCTTCGATGTGCTTCTGGGTAAGGCCGATGTCGACGACCCTCTGGGTCAGTCGCCACGTACATATCGGGTACCCAGCATTGACCCTCTGCTTAAGAGACTAAAAGAAATACATGCCCTGTCTTAATTGCCCTTGTCCCGGAGGGTGCAGGAAACGGAGCACTGGTCACACTCAATGTCACCGGGTTCAACGTGAATAGTTACACTGGTATGTGGTAGCCTATTCTCTATGTCCTGCTCTAAGCGGTCACACATGCGGTGCACTTCTCCCACGCTGGTGCTCTTTGGCACTATCAGGTGCAGGTCAATGTAGCGCTGGCGGCCGGCTTTACGAGTCCGCAGGTCGTGAAAACCAGCCATCTGGCAACCGCGCTTCATAATGGAAGACCTTATTTCATCCTCTTCTGCCTGGGGCAACCTGACATCAATTAGCTCACCAAATGACTTCCGTATTACATCGTAAGATGCTTTTAGAATGAATAAGGCCACTGCTATGGCAATAACGGGGTCAAGGATGCTAAATCCGGTAAAGCGTACAACTGCCAACCCTGCCAGCACTCCAGCCGCCGAGTAGACATCGGCAGCAATATTGCGGGCGTTTGCCTCCAGTGCTACCGAGCCGGAAATCCGCGATATCCTGAGCAGGTGGCGAGACAGGAAAATGCTGACAATTATGGAAACGGCCATTACCCCGATCCCGGCTTCAGCCAGCTCCAGTGTCGCCCCTGTCATTATCCTGCGCACCGCGGAATAGACTATCAGTCCAGCGGCACTGAAGATCAGTACCCCTTGGACAACAGCCGCGATACCCTCTACTTTGCCGTGGCCAAAGGGGTGTTCCTCATCGGCAGGCCTGGTAGCAATACGGATAGCGAAGAAGGTGACGATGACGGCAAAGAGGTCGAGGAGACTATCGGCTGCCTGGGCCATGATGCTGATGCTGCCGGTTACCACCGCCACCCCCACCTTGAGTGTAATCAGTCCGATTACAGTTCCCAGGGAAAGCTTGACGGCACCACTCGGGCTAGAAAACATGACACTTCTCCACCTGAAGCTCAACCTGATGCACCAGCAGGTTGTTCCAAGGCAAAAGGAACGCCGTGTATGCTATCGTGCCTGGTTCTAGGTCCTGGCCGGATATCGGCTCTGTTTCCTCTTCTCCCAGACCACCAGCAGCAACGGAGCAATAAATAGGGAACTAAAAGTGCCGGCAATGATACCAATCAAAAGCACCACAGCAAAGTTCTGAATCGACACCCCAACAAAGAGGAGCAGGGCTAAGACCACAAATACTGTTGTCAGGCTGGTATTTAGTGATCGACTCAGGGTCCCAACCAGGCTATTATTGACCACAACCGCAAAATCGGTGCTTACACCCATTGTCAAATTCTCGCGTATTCTGTCAAAGACAACAACCGTGTTATTTACACTGTAGCCGATTACCGCCAGAGTGCCAGTAATAAACATCAGGTTGATTTCCCAGTCCAGTATGCCGCCGAGGATAGAGAAGACGCCGAGTACTACCAGCAAATCATGCACCAGGGCGACTATGGCACAGGTGCCGTAGCGGAATGGGTTCGGCATCCGCCGAAATGCCCAGGTGACGTAAAGAAGTATGCCGACTGCGGCTGCTAATACGGCCCAAAACGCATTCTGGGCTGTCTCCGTGGCCACCATTGGCGATACTGAATAGAACCCGGCCTCCTCAAGGTCACCAAATCTGGCACTTAGGGCAGCCTCAAGCTCCGTTTTTTCTTCCCCCGCTAATGTGGGGGTGCGGATAATGAAATCAACCTTCTCCCCGCTTTGGACAATAGCATTGGAGTAGCCCAGCCTTGCCAGCTCCTGTTTTAGTTCACCGTGGTCTACCTGTTGCTCAAAGCTCGCCAGCAGCATCGAGCCGCTACCAAATTCAATTCCTGGCTTGAGGCCAAAGATGGCTAGAGAGATAATGCCAATAAGGATGACCACACCAGAGATAAGAAAGAACAACTTCCTTTTGCTGACAAAATCAAGTATCATGCCTCTCCTGCGTATGCCTTAAATAGTGCAGCCTTGCGCGCTAGCCGTGTGCCTACGAACAGGCGCAATAGTGTTCGGGTAACCACAATCGCGGTAAACATGCTCACGGCGACGCCGATAAACAAGGTAAGGGCGAAGCCCATTACCGGGGCACTGGCGACAATGCTGCTCCCCAGCCAGTAGAGGATACCGCAGACGATAAACGTGGTTACATTGCTATCCCTGATTGCGGGCCAGGCACGGCTAAAGCCGACCTCAATCGCCGCCCCCAGCGTTCTGCCGGCTCTGAATTCCTCCTTCATTCGCTCGAAGATAAGCACGTTGGCATCTACTGCCATACCAATGGACAGGACGAAGCCACCAATACCGGCCAGGGTGAGGGTTACCGGTATCAACTTGAATAGTGCCAGTACCAGTGCCCCATAGAAGATCAGGGCAAGGCAGGCTATAACACCCGGCATGCGGTAGTAGATAGTCATAAACAGCATCACCAGTATTATCCCGATCAGCCCCGCCTTTAGGCTCATATCAATGAAACCGGCGCCCAGTGTCGCGGAGACCTTCTCCTCATAAAGAGGCGGTTTCTGCAGCGGCATGGGGAGAGAGCCAGACTCAAGCAGGTTGGCCAGTAGCGTTACTTCCTCTACCGTGAAATTGCCGGTAATGGAGGCTCTACCGTGATATGCTGGCTCCAGGATCTGGGGGTCTGAGAGGAGGATATTGTCCAGGAAGATGCCTAAAGCACGCTGCGCAGACCCATATGGTCCGGCATCATACAGGCGCTGGGCAATGTGGTCAAAGATTTCCGCCCCCTCTGCGTTCCACTCAATATCGACCTCGGCTTCAGCGCCGGTAGCTTTGGTAATAATATTGGGGGTAGCCAGCTTTAAGAAGCTGCCGGTAAGCTGGGTGCCATCTTCACCGCGGGCCGGAATCCAGGACGGAAGCTGTGTTGAATCCTGGTCTAACGCTTCAATATCTATCGGACTACCCTTCTCATCGGTAAAGGCAAGGTTACCCTGCTCGTCCTTGCCGAGGAAGGCCACCGGATTACCCTTCTCATCGACAAATATACGAGTCCCTTCCTCGTCCTTGTTGAAAAAGTCAGTGCTGGCATCTTCAAGATAATCATTCAAGACAACCGGCCTGCCCTCACCATCGAGCTCCACCTGCCGGAACTCAAGAAAGCCGGTCTGCTCCACCAGCCGCTTCGCCTCGTCAATATCGGTAAATCCGGGGAGCTGTACTAGAATACGCTCCCCCTCCTGCTTCTGGATGATGGGCTCGGTGACGCCATACTTATCAATGCGGCTCTGGATGGTTTGCAGCGCCCGGTCCATACTCCTTGCCTTCTCCTCGGCAGTGGCATTCTCGGGGAACTGAGCCTGGTAAACTAAATGGCTACCGCCGACGAGGTCAAGCCCGAGCCGCATCTCCTTCCTGCCAAACAATGGATAGATAAGAGCGCAAATGGCAAAGGCGAGGATCAACAGGAGCACGGTAACTACGAACGTATTTCTCTTAGACATTTTTATCCCTTTAACCGAATATTATTCCTGAATTCGGAGCGGCAGCCAGGACAGCTGTAAGCGGAATCTGCTCTATTATATATGGGATAATGGAGGGGAAGCAAGGAGCGCCAAAACCTCACCGGCCACCCTTCGCCTTGGACGGACTTGTGGTGAGTGACAGCTGCCTATGAATGTGGGCTAGTGCCTCCTGCTTGGTAGTCACCTCGCCCGCGGCTTGTAGTTCGCGTAATGACTCCAGAAGCTCTCCGATTTTGGGTCCCGGGGTCAGGCCAAAGATATTGATCAGGTCGTGCCCATCAATCAACTTGGGGGGAATGACCGGGCTCTCCTGCTGCAAGCGCTGAGCCAATACATAGTCTACCATCTTAGCGTGCTCTTGCCAATCAGTGAGGTCGAGTTGCGGGCCTCTGGTCGCCAGATGGTCGGCCAGATTCAAGAACAGGGTATCAATGGCGGCGTCACCAGTATCGCGGAAGTAACGGTAGATAGCGCGGCGGGTAGGTAGCTCACCCTGGCTCATCTGAGCCGGTCTGAGGTGATGCCTCACCATTGCCTCTACCAGCTTTATTTCTCTGGTGCTGAACCTCAGCCTTTCCAGGATATCGACTGTTATGGCTGCCCCTTCTTTGGCATGTCCCAGAAAGCGAATCCGACCACCCTCTTCAGTAGCTTTGGTTTGCGGCTTGGCAATGTCATGGAGCAGTGCCGCCAGCTTGAGTAGCGACCGTCTGGTGCTACCGCTGCTCACCTCCTGGGCAAAGTGCTGAGTAAGCATCTCCGACCACGGGACAGCCGCTAGAACGTGGCCAGTGGTATACTCTAACGCTCCTCCTTGCCTCAGCAGAAAATCGGCGGCAGTGACCGTCTCCAGGGAATGGTCAAAGACATCCCAGAAGTGCTCGGGCGGTTGTTTTACCCCTTTAAGCTGGGCCAGGTCGGGGACTACTGCTGTGAGCAGCCCGACTCTATCGAGGTAGCGTAAGTATTTACTGTCTTGAGAGAGGAGCCGCAGTAGCTCCTCTCTTACCCGCTCGGCGGCGACACCGGCTATGAGGTGGCGGTGGCGCCGAATGAGAAGCTCGGTCTCAGCGTCAATAGTAAAGCCAAGCTCTGCCGCCAGGCGCACTGCCCGCAGCAGGCGGACCGGGTCTGAGGCAAGAGATGTCTCGGTAACAGCGTGAATTACACGCCGGTGCAGGTCAGCTCGGCCATTAAACGGGTCTATAAGCTGAACCTTGATCTGTTCTTGGCCTAGCTTAGAGAGGTTTTTATCAGGGGGGTGAGGTTGATTAGCAATTGTCCCAAGGTCAACTGCCATGGCGTCTACTGTGAAATCACGCTCTCCCAGGTCGCGTTCGATGTCAATCTTGATTGTAGAGAAGTCTATCTGCCACCGGCCTTTGACTGAGGGCGCTCCCCGGTTTGCCACGACCACCCTGCCCACCCTGTTTACCTCGTCTAATCGAATATACCTACCACCGAGAGCGGCAGCTACCTTGCGAGCTACTTCTAGGGCGTTTGCGCTTAGAGCGATGTCTATGTCGGCCGTCTCTCTCCGCAGCAGGCTGTCACGCACAAAGCCACCGGTAAGATAAGACCGGACCCCCAGTCCGGCGAGAAAGTCGCTTATCCTGCTCAGTAAGGATAACGGTCTGGGGTCAATAGATAGTTTAAAATGTTTCTCAGCCATCACTGAATCTAACGCTAAACTATACATGGTGTTTCGGAACTTATCAAGGGGGAGTTCATAGCGGATTGATGAAAAGGCCGCTTGGTACTGCTAGTGTAGCTCCTTGGGCGATTGCGTGTGGCGAACTTTCCGCTCTCTGGATTAGGGGGCACTGTCTGGCTAACTGCTTTTTGGAGTCATGCCACGGGCAATACTCTTCAGCATGGCGAGGATGCCAATAATCGCCTGTTGTACCTCAGGGGGCTCCTGTGCCAGCATTCTTGCCACGTAAGGGTCGAGCCCGCCACCGAAATAGTCACCACGATTCTCAGCTACAGAAGTGGACTCCGCGGAAAGATAGCCGGCTAGGGTGAATAGCTCATCTTCTTCAAAGCCCAGGGGTTTGGCGATCTTCCGCAGAATATGGGCTGAGGGGAAACGCTCTCCCCGCTCGATACGGCCAAGATGCGATGACGAGACACCTGAGTTAATGGCAACCTCTCGCAGTGTCAGCGGCGCGCTGAGCCGTTGACGCTTGATTATTGCTCCTAGATTATACAGGTTATTATCACTCATAACTAAATTATAATTCGCCAAATGGCAATTGTCAAGTCCACACCACTATAGCCAGCTCGCCAGCTGGCAAATTCTAACTGAAATTCTAACCTGAGCGGGGTGCCAGTGGCCGGGTAATAGGCCACTTTTGGCATGCCGACTCCAAGCACTTTCCGCAGTTCATCCCATCAAATTACGGCGGGGGACTTGACAACTGGCACATATATTGCTATAGTATCGCCGTCTGGCATCATGGGGGGCTATGCTTATCAAGACCAGGGTCTTCGAGCTGTGCAATGGGAGGTACGGTAACCTGACTGAGTTGGCCCGGGCGATGGAGTTATCGGTAAGCCAGCTTTACCGGGTGCGTGAAGGCAACCGCAGAATTAACGAAAAATTCATTATTGGAGCAGTGAAAGCCTTCCCGTACTGCCGATTTAGCGACCTTTTTTATATCGCTCCAGATGGCGGCCCTGTGGAGACAACTGTCACCATCACCTATTCACGCTATCACTAAAGTAGCGCATTCCGCCCGATGAATTAAGAAGCCACAGACACCATTTGATCGGCCTTGGTCACGTTCAAAGTTCTGCTTCGAGCTGATCGGCTCTACGCAGCTTATCCACGTTGTCTACATGGTCGATATAAAGCACCCCATTCAGGTGGTCTATCTCATGCTCCAGAGCTTGAGCCAGAAGTTCAGACGCCTTAATTCGTATTTCCTTCCCGTTTTGGTCGCGCCCCTTAACGGTGACCGACTCGGCACGCTTGATCTGCCCCACGTAGCCCGGGATGCTGAGACAGCCCTCGTCTACCAGGCGCTCCCCGGCCCGGCGCACTATCTCTGGATTAATCAGGACTATGTCTTCTTCCTCTGGTATGCCGATCACAATCACTCGCAGGGGGATGCCCACCTGGGGTGCAGCCAACCCTACTCCAGAAGCGGCACGCATTGTCTCGGACATGTTACCTATCAGCTTCAAAATAGAGCTATCAATGGCTCTCACCCGCTTTGATTTCTGTCTCAAAATGGGGTCGGGGAGAGCGCGAATCGAGATAATCGCCACCTAGCTTTCACCAAATTTATTACTTAGAAAAATTATAACTGACGCGGGTGCTGGCTGTAAACTTGAGACGACCTAAACCAGACCCACGGGGTCAATGTCTATCGTCCAGCCCGGGGGGAGAGTTACCTGCGAGAGGAGGGCCGATGGTTCCGAGCCGCGAAGGATCAGTTGCCACCGAAACCTTCCCCGTAGCCTGGGCATGAATGCCGGGGCTGGCCCGATCAGAGTTAGGTCATCTATACCCCTTGACTCTACTTCGGCAGCAAGCAGGCGCTTCATCCTTTCTGCCTCCCGCTGACAAAGAACGTCACTCGTATGGCTATAAACCAGGCAAGCCAGCCGGCTGAACGGAGGGTTGCGAAGCTGGCGGCGATATTCAATTTCTTTACTGTAGAAAGCGGTATAGTCGTGCTCGGCCGCCGCCTGAACGGCATAGTGCTCCGGAGAGTACGTCTGAATGATTACCCGTCCGCCTAAAGTGCCACGCCCGGCCCTCCCCGCTACTTGGCTCAATAGCTGGAAGGATCTTTCCCCGGCGCGGAAGTCGGGCAGGTTGAGTGCCGTATCAGCACTTACTACCCCGACCAGGGTAACCAGAGGCAAGTCCAATCCCTTGGCAATCATCTGTGTGCCAATAAGAACATCGGCCTCATGGGCGCGGAACTTGCTCAGTATCTGCTGGTGGGAGTGCCTTCCCTTGGTAACATCGCTATCCCAGCGTAGCAGTCTTGCCTGGGGGAAGGTGGAGCGTGCCTCCTGTTCCACCTTCTGGGTACCAGCGCCGAGAAATTTGAGCCGACGGCGCAGGCAGCGGGGGCAGACTATAGGAACCGGTATTCTATAGTTACAGTGGTGGCAGACCAGCTCGTCCTCAGCTACGTGATGAGCGAGGGCAACCTGGCAGCGCTTGCAGCGGAGGACAAAGCCGCAACTACGGCACTGGATAAAGGTAGCCGCTCCCCGCCGGTTAAGGAAGAGGATTACCTGCTCCCCATTTGTCACCGCTTTGACCATCGCCTGCGATAGAGACCGGCTGAACAGGCTTCTGTTTCCCGCTTTAAGCTCCTCCCTTAAATCTACCACCTCAACCTGGGGTAGAGCTTTAGTCGGGGTAGCCCGCCCCGGAAGCTGAAGTAGATGATATTCCCCGGTTTGAGCATGGTAAGAGGTCTCGACATCGGGGGTGGCACTGCCCAGGATAACCGCCGCCCCGGTTAACTGCGCAAGCTTAATGGCAACATCACGAGCGTGGTAGCGGGGCGATGTATTTTGCTTGTAGGTCCACTCATGCTCTTCATCAATAACTATCAGCCCTAACTCAGGCTGAGGGGCAAAGATAGCACTCCTGGAGCCGATAACGACGTCAAACTCTCCGTCCTGTATCCGCCGCCATTCGTCAAATCGCTCGCCCAGCGAGAGCTTACTGTGGAGCATAGCTACCCTGCCGGGAAAGCGTGAGGCGAACCTCTCTACTAGCTGGGGGGTGAGGGCAATTTCTGGGACCAGGACAATGCCTCGCCTTCCCAGTTTCACTGACTCAGCCAGAGCCTGAAGGTAGATTTCCGTCTTGCCGCTGCCGGTAACCCCGTGAAGCAGAAAAAGTGGCGGAGAATGCCCATGCACTATATGTTCTAAGCCAGATCTACTAGCCACGGAGGCCTGTTTTTGGGCAGCGGTAAGAGTCGGCGGCGATGACGGGGCGATACCTAGGTAGGAGATTGGCTCGCGCTTTACTTCAATATACTGAAATGAGACTAAACCCTTACTGACTAGAGCATCAGCTGTCGCTTTATCGCAATTGACTCTTTGCCTGGCTTCCACCCAGGGTACCGGTTTGGGCTGCTCAGTCAGGAAGTGGAGAAGAGCCGCCTGTTTGATGGCCCTTTTTTCACGCCGCTTGGCGGCTTCTTGTTGGGCTTCATCAGTGGTTACCACAAGACAGAGGTAGGGGACTTTCTTAGGTGTTACCCTAACTGGCTCCAGTTCGTAACTCCTGACTGCCAGGCCTCGTCCCACCAGTTGTGGGACTACAGTCTGAGCCCGTTTCTTGCCTAAGGCCTTCTCCAGTTCCCTAAGACTGACCCCACCCCGTTTCTGCAACAGTTCCAGAGCATGTCTCTGTGCCGGGGTAGCCGGGGACTTACCTTTTTGCTGCGTGGTGGGGACGCTGAGGATAGTGACCGACTTCCTCTCAAAGCCTGGTGGCAGCATTAATGCCACGGCGTCAAAGATGGGCGTCAGATAGTGCTCGCTTATCCAGCGAGCTAGCTTGACATGGGCCGGGGGCAATACCGGGCCGATAACCCCGGCAATATCTCTGGTTTGCTCAACTGCGGGATAGTCACTTAGCTCGACAACAACACCCTGGAGGGTCTTTTCCCCGAACGGCACCCACACCGCTTGCCCCATATCAACCTGAAGATCGGCGGGGACTCGGTAGCTGAATGTCCGGCGCTGGGATAGCGGCGAATTAACAGCAACTTCAGCGTAAGCCACCGGTTATTCTCCATCGGGTCCTATCCCGGTTTCTTATCGAGTCGTTTTTCCTTGAGGCGAGATGCCTTGCTACTGAGCCCACGCAGGTAATAGAGCTTGGCCCGGCGCACCTTGGCATGGCGGATAACCTCAACCTTCTCCACCAGCGGTGAGTTCAGTGGGAAGGTACGCTCGACACCTATGCCGTAGGCAACACGCCTTACCGTGAAATTCGTGCCGCGCCGGACCCTGATTACCACGCCCTCGAACGCCTGAGTGCGTGCGCGGTCCCCTTCGATGACCCTGGTACTGACCCTTACCCGGTCGCCAGGGGCAATTTCGGGAATATTGGGGTTTGATTTAGTTTCAATTAGCGATGCGATGTTCATAATTCCTCCAAGACTACAAGTCAGACCATGTATCGCCATCTGGTTTAGATGTTGATAACTGTTTAACTAGCTGACTTTCCTCTAAAGATAGGTTGGCTTTATCTAATAGCTCCGGGCGGCGCTTCAGGGTGCGCCGGACAGCCTGCTCCCGGTGCCACTTGGCAATCTGGGCATGGTTACCAGAAAGTAACACCTCAGGCACTGACCATCCCCTATAGACGGCAGGGCGAGTATACTGGGGATATTCCAGTAGCCCGCCTACATGGGAGTCCTCCTGCAGTGAGTCCGGTGAGCCAAGAACCCCGGGTAGTAGCCTGACCACAGCATCTACTACCACTATGGCTGCTGGCTCACCGCCACTGAGCACATAGTCGCCGATGCTGATCTGGTCGGTAACCAGGTATTGGCACACCCTCTCATCCACTCCCTCATAATGGCCACAAATAAGAATCATCCAGCGAAGCTTCGATAGCTCGACGGCAATTTCCTGGGAGAAGAGACGGCCCTGCGGGCTAAGCAGAATGACAGGCGGCTCCGTATTACTATCCCATCGCTCGCATTTTATTTGCTCCACTGCCTCAAAAATAGGTTCAGGCTTAAGTATCATGCCGGCACCACCACCATAAGGATAGTCATCGGCAGTAGCATGCTTGTCATGGGTGTAGTCCCGAATGTTATGAATACTGATGCCAACCAACTGGCGGTCAATGGCTCGTTTGAAAATGCCGGTGCTGAACGGCCCCTGGAACAACCCTGGGAATAGGGTCAAAATATCAATGTGCACCGCTCTCATTCCTCCCGGTATCAGTGTGCTCGGTTACCTCACCCTTAATAATTTGTATCGCATGAGGGATAGCCGGTAATATCACCTCTAAGCACTCTTGAACTGCCTTCGGGCTACCCGGCAGATTTATGATGAGGCACTTCCCTCTAATGCCAGCCACTGCCCGACTCAACATCGCGAACGGTGTCTTGGGCAAGGTTTCGGCTCTCATCGCCTCGCCGATACCGGGCACGACCTTATTCACCACCGATAGGGTGGCTTCCGGGGTAACATCACGCTCACCAAGGCCGGTGCCGCCGGTAGTGAGGATAATATCAACGCTGCCGTCATCGGCCCACTCAGCAAGCTTATTGGCAATAATGTCTACCTCGTCGGGGACAACCTCATACCTGATAGCCTGACTGTCTAACCGGGACAGGCTATCCTTGACGGCTGCGCCGCTGTCGTCGCGGCGCAGCCCCTGCCACCCTTTGTCACTAATGGTAAGCACCCCGAAATTCAACATCAATTAGGTATGACTATTGTACCATATCCGAAAGAAACAGAAAAATAATTGTAAAAGGTATTGACAAGACGGGTCGTTTGTGTTGTACAATGGTTAAAAGTGGGAAAAAGTGGTGGGAGGTGGATTAAAGTGTTTTACGGCGAATTTGAGTATAAGATTGACCAGAAGGGAAGAGTCCCGCTCCCACCCCGCTTCCGTCGGGAGTTAAAGGACGGGGTAGTCCTGACTGAAGGGGTAGAGAATTGCATCACTGCCTATCCCCTGTCCGCATGGAAAAAGATAGCGGCGACACTTACCAGCGGCTCGGTTACCCGGAATAAATTGAGAAAGCTAAATCGGGCTATCTTTGCTACTGCTTTCAGCGCCAATATCGATGGGCAGGGGAGGGTAGCCCTGCCAATTCCATTGCGGCAGTATGCCGGGATTGAGGACGAAGTAGTTATCATTGGTGCCAATGACTGCCTTGAGCTTTGGAACAGGGAGCAGTGGGAAGCGGAGAAGGCGGAAAGTCGGGAGCAAGCATGGCAGATCATAGAGAGCCTGGAAGGGCAATAATGGGGGTAGCGATGTCGGCTGCCGCTCACATTCCAGTTCTGCTTGAAGAGACTGTGCAGGCGCTCGCCGTTCAGCCTGGTGGGCGCTATATTGATTGCACGGTCGGCTCTGGTGGCCATGCCGCCGCTATTTTAGACGGCAGTTCACCGGGCGGGCAACTGCTCGGTATTGATGCTGACCCGCAGGCAATAAAAGCGGCCAAGAAAAGGCTCGAAGCTTACGGTAGCTCCGTCCTGCTAATTAACGAGAACTTTGCTGATTTGCAGGCTATCTGTTTTAGGTATGACTTCTACCCGGTACATGGTATCCTGTTTGACCTGGGGCTATCCTCCCTTCAGCTCGATGATGATAGCCGCGGTTTTAGTTTCAAGCGTGATGCCCCTATGGATATGCGCCTCAGCCCCGGTCAACGTCTTACTGCCGCCGACATTGTTAACACATTTGCCGAGAGCGAGCTGGCTCAGCTTATCAAGAAATATGGCGAGGAGGGCTATAGCCATCGAATAGCGCACCATATCGTGAGAGAACGCCCGATAACGACTGCCCTCCGCTTGGCGCAGATAGTGGAGAGGGCTGCTCCACGAACAAGCGGTAGAATTCACCCCGCCACGAGAACCTTTCAGGCACTGCGAATCGCAGTTAATAACGAGCTTGAGCACCTAGAAAGGGCACTGAGACAGGCAGTTGACCTCCTTGGCTTTGGCGGAAGACTGGTGGTTATTAGCTACCACTCTCTTGAGGACCGAATCGTGAAGCAGTTTATGCACCGAGAAGCGAAGGACTGCATCTGTCCTCCAGGAACCCCAAGCTGTATCTGTGGCCACAATGCCAGCTTGAACTTAATCAACAAGAGGGTCATTGTTCCTTCTTCGGCGGAGGTGAAACGGAATCCACGCAGCCGCAGTGCCAGACTCAGGGCCGTGGAGCGAATTAGCGCTCCTGGGGAGTACGATAAGATCGCGGAAGGGATGTGCTTTTCAATGGCAGTCAAGGGTGGCGTCTGGCGGCGGCCAGTCCTGCTGAAGAAAGTCCGAGCAGTTTTTAGGTGATTAATAGGGGTCCAAGACTATGAGCGGAGGTTACAAAATGTGAGAGAAAAAGTGGGCCGGAGGGTTATAAATATTGAAAGGAGGGAGTAGATGGTAAAGCAGAGTTTAGCAGCGGTTGATGTTGGCACAACAAAGATATGCACCATCATTGCTGACGTTGATGACTCTGGTGGTATCCGGGTCAGTGGAGTGGGTATCGCCCCATCCCGAGGGCTGCACAAGGGCCTGGTGGTCAACATCGGTGAGGCCAGAGAGTCAATACAAGAGTCGGTGAGAAGAGCCGAGCAAACCAGCGGCCGCAGAGTAGAGTCAGCCTATATCGGTGTCACCGGGAGGCATGTGTCATCACTCAATAACCGGGGGGTAGTCGCCATCACTCGTAATGACCGGCTGGTGCGTCCCGAAGACCTCAAGCGAGTGCTGGAATGTGCTCGCAGCGTGAAAATCCCCAGCGATAGGAAGCTGCTACATGTTATTCCTCGGAGCTATGCTGTTGATGGTCAGGTGGGGGTAAAGAATCCGGTAGGCATGCACGGCTTTAGATTGGATGTCGAGACCCACATCATTACCGCGGCAGTAACCTCTGTCCAGAACCTGGCCAAGTGTATCCGCAGTATTGGCATTGACATCGACGACCTTATCCTTGAACCTCTAGCCAGCAGTGAGGCGGTGCTAACCGAGGATGAAAAGCAGGTGGGTGTCATGTTAGCTGACATCGGTGGCGGTACCACAGATATTGCTGTCTTCAAAGAGGGAAGCATCTGGCACACTTCTATCCTGCCGGTAGCCGGCTATCAGCTCACCAGGGATATCGCTGTTGGTTTGGGGCTGCCCTTCGACGTCGCCGAGGAGATGAAGAAGAGGTATGGAAGCGTGATGCCAGTCTATGAGAGTAGGGTTGGCACCGCCGACGCGATTGCTGAGGATGGGCACGGTGTCTCCTACCAGGATTTGTGCGACATTGTTCGGGCGCGAGTCGACGAGATCATAAGGCTAATCCTACTTGAGCTGCCGCACTCAGAATATGAGGCATTAGTCCCGGCCGGCCTTGTGCTTACTGGTGGTAGTGCTAACCTTTCCGGTATGGCGGCACTGGCGCGCGATATAACCCGGCTCCCGGCACGGATAGGCACGCCTACCGCTATGTCTGGTATCAGCGATATTATTCGTGACCCGGCATATGCCACGAGCGTTGGTCTGCTGCTGTGGGGAGCAAGACGTAGCGGTCGGCAGTCACGCCGGAGGCTTGGCTTTAGTTTACGGCGCATATTATTCCGCATGGCCAGGTTGTTTCGATAATTATAAAGCTCATTAAGAAAGAAAGGAGGAGGAGATGGCAAAAACAAGCTTTGTCCCCAATCCAGCTAAGATTAAGGTTATCGGCCTAGGCGGCGGCGGCTGTAATGCTATCACCCGCATGGTCAGGGAAGAGATTCAGGGGGTAGAATTCATCGCCATGAATACTGATGCCCAGGCCCTGGCGATTACCGAAGCCCCGATGCGTTTCCAGCTTGGAGAGAAGCTCACCAAGGGACTGGGCGTCGGTGGCGACCACGCAGCGGGGCATAAGGCGGCCGAAGAAAGCCGCGATGAGATTAAGGAAATCGTTACCGGGGCGGACATGGTGTTCATTACCGGTGGTATGGGTGGCGGCACCGGCACCGGGGCGGCACCGATTATTGCCGAGATAGCTAAACAAGGGGGTGCCCTTACCATCGCGGTAGTTACCAAACCGTTCAGCTTTGAGGGTGCCCACCGTTGCCAGGTAGCCGATGAGGGTATTGTCCGCTTGCTGAGCAAGGTAGATACCCTGATCATCATCCCTAACGACCGCTTGCTTGACCTCTGTGATCACAGGACGGCCGTTGATAGTGCCTTTAAGATGGCGGATGACGTGCTGAGGCACGGCGTCCAGGCTATCGCTGAGGTGATCACCGTCCCCGGACTGATTAACCTTGATTTCGCTGACGTCAAGGCAGTGATGAGGAATGCCGGTCCAGCTTGGATGTCTATTGGTATTGGTTCGGGTCAGAATCGAGCCGTAGACGCCGCTAAAGAAGCTCTGGCTAGCCCTCTACTGGATGTTTCCATCGATGGCTCTAAGGCGGTGTTATTTAATGTCATCGGCGGCAGCAGCCTCACCCTGCTCGAGGTTAATCAAGCGGCTGATGTCATCAAGCAGGCAGTCGACCCCGATGCCAATATCATCTTTGGGGTGGCTCATGATGCCGGTATGGATAAGGAGATAAGAATTACCTTGATTGCCACCGGGTTCAAGTCGCGGACAGGACTGGCTGGGGCCGACACGGAAGAAGACTTAACGCAGCTACTTAAGAGCTTGAAGAGTGAAGAAGAACTAGATGTCCCCTCATTCCTGCGCCGCCCGCTGTTTAGCCACCGCCGCCAGGCAATGACTTCGGCTGGCAAGCTGGTGAAGACGCCGCTACGTAGTTAGCCGGGGTAAAGCTCTCGGGGAACCAGTTTTTCTCTGGCCCGAGACCGGGATTAAGGCTGTAGGTAACACGTACCTGCAGCCTTCCTGTTTGACTAACCCCTCACCCCGCTAATAAACGACCTCCTGAAGGGCTTGACAAATACTACATCTTGTGTTATATTTGCTCTGCTTCCCTATATAATGTGGAATATTGCCTATGTATTGTCCCTATTGTGGTTATCATGATTCCAAGGTGATAGACTCTCGGGGTGTGAATAACGGGATACGCCGTCGCCGCGAGTGCTTGAGTTGCCACTCCCGTTTCACCACCTACGAGCGGGTGCAACCAGGGAGTTTGTTCGTCATCAAGAAGGATGGCCGGCGTGAGGAGTTTAACCTGGATAAGCTGCTTGGCGGTATTCGCAAGGCCTGTGAAAAACGACCGCTGCCGATCGGCAGCGTTGACAAGCTGGCCGGTGATATCGAGGCTGAACTTTACCGCCTGGGCAAGGCAGAGATACCCGGTACTGTTATCGGCGACATGGTGATGGCCGGGCTAAAGAACCTGGACTACATTGCATATATCCGCTTTGCCAGCGTCTACCGTGATTTCGCTGACATCACGGCGCTAAAGCAGGAGGTAGACACCCTGGTCGATAGTGATGTCGAGGTATCCCGCCCTGCGGGTCAGTTACCACTGCTCCCCACTGAACAGTCGGGAGTGGCGGCCAAGAGGCAGCGAAGGAGTCGGAAATGAACATAGCTGGTCAAAATAAGCACCCCAACCATACACGGATTGCCAGGGCTATCTTTGCTGCTGCCGAGTCTATGGGCATGGCCGATAGAGAGCTAATTGAGCAGCTCACCGGTCAGGTGATCGAGCGCCTGGAACGGCCACAACCCCTGCCGGGTATGGAGCACCTGGTGCCCGAGCGCCGCCGTCAACAAAAAAGAGAGCCCACTGAATTTGAGATTCAGGCCATGGTAAGAGAAATCCTGGCTGAGGAGATGCAGCCGGAAAAGGAGCCAGCGATGCCAGCGAAGACAGAAGCCCGCCAGGTAACTACGGCGATAGAGCTTACCGGAAATGCGATTCAGGTTCTGGAGAGAAGGTATCTCAGGAAGGATAACCGAGGAGAGGTTATTGAGGCGCCTGAGGAGATGTTCCACCGTGTCGCTCAGGCTATTGCCTCTGCCGAGCTCATCTACAACTCTGAGGCAGATGTGGGGGCGAGGGAGGAGGAATTCTACCGGTTGATGGCTAACTTAGAGTTTTTGCCCAACTCGCCAACACTCATGAACGCTGGGCGAGAATTAGGGCAGTTATCAGCCTGCTTTGTCCTTCCCATCGAGGATTCAATGGAGTCCATCTTTGATGCGGTAAAGCATACCGCCCTTATCCACAAAAGCGGTGGCGGGACTGGTTTTTCCTTCTCCAGACTAAGACCAGAAAAGGATAGGGTTGGCTCTACCGGGGGTGTTGCCAGCGGTCCAGTTTCTTTTATGCGCGCCTTTGATACTGCCACCGATGTTATCAAGCAGGGGGGGATGCGGCGGGGAGCAAACATGGCCATCCTTAACGTTGACCACCCCGATGTTATGAAGTTCATCGTTGCTAAGGAAGACCCCGTCGCCTTTACCAACTTCAATCTCTCGGTAGCGGTAACCGCTGAGTTCATGGAAGCAGTAAGGACCGGCACCGACTATAATCTGGCAAATCCATACACTAAAGGGACTGAGGCTAAGAACGCCAAAGAGGTGTTTGACAAGATAGTAGATATGGCGTGGAGAACCGGTGACCCGGGTATTGTGTTCATTGACCGGATAAACAGAGATAACCCTACGCCCCAGTTGGGCAATATTGAGAGCACCAACCCCTGCGGTGAGCAACCTCTCCTCCCCTACGAGTCATGTAACCTGGGCTCGATCAACCTGTCCCGGATGTTGCGGATCAAAAATGGAACGGTTGAGATTGACTACCCGAAGCTAGCCAAGACAGTAAGGGTTGCGGTGAGATTTTTGGATAACGTCATTGATGTCAACAAATTTCCCTTACCCCAAATAGAGGAGATGACGAGAAAGACGAGAAAGATTGGGCTGGGGGTAATGGGCTTTGCTGATATGTTGATCAAGCTAGGTAGCCCTTACGACTCAGAGGAGGCGTTGAACTTGGCAGAGAAGGTGATGGCTGACATACAGCGCTGTGCCGCTGAAGCCTCTGAGGAATTAGCACGAGAAAGAGGGGTATTCCCCGCTTTCGAGGGAAGCGTCTATGACCGCCCCGATGGTATCAGAGTGAGAAATGCCACTAGAACCACTATCGCCCCGACGGGCAGTCTGAGCATTATCGCTGGTTGCTCCAGTGGCATTGAGCCTCTGTTTGCCCTGAGCTATACCAGGAACATCCTTGATGGCTCCCAGCTGGTAGAGGTAAATCCCTATTTCGAGGAAGCGGCACGGAAGGAGGGTTTTTACTCCGAAGAGCTGATGCGGGAGCTAGCCTCCGGGGCTAAACTCCACGATTTTGAGGGGGTTCCCGATAGGGTTAAACAGCTATTTGTTACCGCCCATGAGCTAAGTCCGGAGTGGCACGTCAAAATGCAAGCCGCCTTTCAAAGGTCCACTCACAATGCCGTCTCGAAAACGGTCAACTTTCCTCAGGAGGCCAGTCGGGAGGACATCGCCGAGGTGTACATGCTTGCCTATGAGGAGGGGTTAAAGGGGATAACCATTTACCGCGATAGAAGCCGTGAGGCGCAGGTACTAACTACGGGCAAGGCAGCCAAGGCAACTGAAGGCGCAGTGCTTACCCCGAGGAAGAGGGCAAAGGTAACTATCGGGGTAACCGAAAAAGTAACTACCGGCTGTGGCAACATGTATGTCACGATCAACTCCGATGAGCAGGGAATATGCGAGGTGTTTTCCAGTCTGGGTAAGGCTGGCGGCTGTGCCTCTGCCCAGCTTGAGGCTACCTGCCGCCTTATTTCTCTGGCGCTGCGGTCGGGGGTGGATGTTGCCTCGGTGGTGAGGCAGCTCCGCGGCATCCGCTGTCCGTCCATCGCCTGGGCAGAGGGCAAGTCTATCCTCTCCTGTGCCGATGCTATTGCCAGCATTCTGGAAAAGCATATAACTGATGACGATAATAAGCCCAAGTTCCAGGACTATGGATTAGCCAAGAACCTGGCCGGGCAGTGCCCCGACTGCGGCAACCTGCTCGTCTACCAGGAGGGCTGCTTCATCTGCCCGTCCTGCGGGTATACGAAATGCTAGTATATTGGGTGCTCAGTAAAGTTTGCCTAGTGTGGGTTCAAGGTAAAGGACAGATTGAATGAGCTTTCCAAAGAATGTTTGGGCACAGCTTAAGAACAAGACAGCAGGCGCTATTATTTCTGCTCTATTGAAAGATGGGTTTCTTTTGGATGAGAGGGTAAGAACTGAACGAGTATACCGACATCCTGACGGAAGGCGAGTCTCTATTCACTATCACACGGGTAAGAAATCTTATGTACCTAATCTATTAAAAGCATTGCTGGAAGATACAGAGTGGTCGGAAAGCGATATGCACAGGTTGAAACTTATCAAATAGCGCAAGCCACTGTTAAGTCTTCAGTGTAGCGACTCTCACGCTTTGTAGGGGGAGTTGGCGTCTTATCAATTTCTCTCTGCATGATGATACCTACAGGAATAGGGTCACCATGTTTGATTAATGATTGTAGATAAGCTATAGCCGCATCTCTGGCATTTTGCAGGGCCTCTTCCTTGGTGTCCCCACAAGTATGCAAGCCTTTAAGGGCAGGACAATAAGCATGGAATCCACCATCATCAGGGTCAATAACTACTTCAATTCTAAAACCAATGATAGGATTTACTCCCTGCATGTTTCCCTCCTACTTGTCTACCCCGTCTGCTCAGTATACCATGTTATTATTCTGGTAGACAAATAATACCATAAAGGACACTTTTGTCAATCCCCCAGATTGATTAGTTGGAAGGTATACATACATGAATAGATAGTATTATATATTTATCTGTATACTTGTCTTTATGAGATAGTTACTATTTCCTTTTTACCACCATGAGAGTTGAAGGGGGGCGAAGCCCCTCTTATTATTTAGTCCCCCTCTCCTTTTAAGGAGAGGGGGACACAGGGGGTGAGGTTAGAAACAATTACAGTCATAGCTTTGGCAATTTCACTACATTCGGCGGTATAATGAGCGGAGCGGTTACGACAAATATTAGACTGGAGGTCGCATGGTGGCAAAATCAGGCCGTTCATCAGTAACAAGTCGAGAGCGGGTAAATAATTTGATGAAGGTGGCTCTGGGGGAGGCGGAGGCTGATTTAGCCATAGTAAATGGGGATATCGTTAATGTTTATACCGGCGAGGTATTAAGCGGGGATACTGTCCTCATCAAGGGAGACAGGATCGCCTATGTGGGAAAGAACGGCGAAGGGTCGATTGGCTCGTCAACACAGGTCATTGATGCTGGCGGCAAGACCCTGATTCCGGGTCTCATCGACAGTCATGCCCACGAAGACTACCCGTATTCTATGAGCGAACTGGTAAAGTATGCGCTGAAGGGTGGGACGACCACGATCATCTCCGAGGTGGATATGATTTGTTTCCCGATGGGATACCAGGGCATTATTTCATTCTTGAGGTCTGCCAAAGACCAGCCGGTAAAAGTTTTCGCTACCGTTCCTCCCATGGTTACCATAAGCCGTGCCGCCGAAGAACACGCCATCACTGTCAGCGAACTCCGTAGACTACTCAGGAGAAGAGATGTTATTGGCTTAGGCGAGTCATACTGGGCTCCTGTTGTCAATGGCAACCAGCGATTGGTTGATTTCATAGTTGAGACGATAAATGCCGGTAAGCGGGTCGATGGACATACCTCTGGCGCTAAGGGCAACAAGCTGCAGGCCTACATTGCCTGTGGTATCTCGTCGTGCCATGAGCCCATTACTGCCGAAGAGGTCAAAGAAAGGTTGAGGTTGGGGCTTTTCGTACTGGTACGGGAGGGTGAAGTAAGAAGGGAGCTTGAGGCGATTGCCAGAATAAAAGATGAGAATATCGACCTGACCCGGCTGGCACTGTGCACAGATGGTATCGGGCCACGGCAGCTTACTACCGATGGGTATATGGAGTTCGTTGTCCAGAAGGCCATCGACCTTGGTTTTGATCCAGTGACGGCAATCAAGATGGCAACGGTAAACTCTGCCCGGCACTTTGCCATCGACAACCTGGTCGGCGGCATCGCCCCCGGCAAGTATGCTGATATTGTCATTATTCCCCACCTGCGCAGGGTTCAGGCGCAGTATGTTATCAGTAATGGACAGCTTGTAGTCAGGGATGGCCAGCTTCTGGTAGAGCCGAAAAAATATGCCTATCCCAGGTCAATGGAGAAGAGCATTCGGTTGCCCAGAGACTTTACCGTTGACGATTTTGCAATCCCGGTAGGAGCCGGCAAGCAGCAGGTCAAGGTAAGAGTAATAGACCAGGTCACCAGTGTGCTGACCCGGGAAGCTATTATCGATTTTCCTGCATCTGACGGAAGGCTGCATATTGATGTTGACGCCGACCTGCTGAAGGTAGCTGCTATTGAGAGGATGTATGTGCCGGGTAAGACCTTTGTCGGCTTTATGAGAGGGCTCCGAATGAGGCGTGGGGCAATTGCTACCAGCATCACCTGGGACTTAAGCGATATCATAGTGGTTGGTGCCAGCGAAGCCGATATGGCAGAGGCGGTAAACCGGATTAGACAGATAGAGGGTGGTGTTGTGGTATGTGCCGACGGCGAAATACTGGCCGAAATATCGCTGCCGGTGGGGGGATTAATTCAGCGGGGGCCAATGGAGACTATAGCCCGTGAGCTTAGCAGTGTCCAGCAGGCAGCAGCCAGTCTTGGCTTCCCTTATCCCGATGTACGGACCACCCTGGCTGTCCTGACGACGCCGGCTATAGCCTTCTTAAGAATATGCGAGGACGGCCTGTTCAGTATTGCCCAAAACAGTTTCGTCGACCTGATAGTTAGTTGAGTCACTATGATTTGGGATGGGGTCAGAAGAGTCAGGGGGTGGCTTTCCCGGGAACAGGGGACTGTTATCAAGGACTGGGGTGGTAGAATACCATTTGCCCTGGTCTACCCAAGCTCGTACTATATTGGCATGTCCAACCTCGGGGTGCACGCCATCTACCGCCTGCTCAATAACTATAGTGATGTGGTCTGCGAGAGGGCCTTCTGGGAAAAAGAAAAACCACTCTCGATAGAATCTCAGCGACCGCTTACTGATTTTGCTGTCCTCGCCTATTCCGTTACCTATGAGCTTGACTACTTCAATGTGGTGCAAACCCTTAAAGCCAGCGGCATTCCGCTCTACGCTGCCGACCGTGATGAGCGGCATCCACTGGTTATCGCTGGTGGCCCGCCTGTTATGGCTAACCCGTCGCCGCTATCCCCCTTCTTTGACTGTCTGTGTATTGGTGAGGCTGAGGCAATACTCCCGGCCATGCTCCCTATAGTGGCTGAGGGTATTAGTGGCAAACGGGATGATTTGCTTAAGGCGCTGGCGTCGTTGCCGGGCGTTTATGTGCCGTTAGTGCATTCAGGGACTCCTGTAGTTCGTCAATGGGCAAGAAACCTGGATGACTTCCCTGTGGCCTCTACCATACTCACGCCGGACACCGAGCTGGGCGACCTGTACCTTATTGAGGTCGAGCGAGGCTGCCACTGGGGCTGCCGCTTTTGCCTGGTCAGCAGTGTCTTTAGCCCCGTGCGTTTTCGCTCCCTGGCGGGCCTGATAGCCCAGGCTGAGTTAGGACTGAAATACAGAAAGCGCATCGGGCTGGTAGGACCGGTGGTCTCCGACCACCCCCAGATAGAGGAGCTATTAGTCAGCTTGCGCCAGATGGGGGCGGGGCTCTCCATCAGCTCGCTGCGGGCAAGACCCCTTTCCCGCATGGTATTGAGGGAACTGGCCGAAGGGGGAGCCCGGACTATTGCCCTGGCCCCTGAGGCTGGTTCTGAGCGCCTGCGCCAGGTAATTAAAAAAGGCATCACTGAAGATGATATTCTGGAGTCAGTGGAAAAGGTGGCCGAGCAGAGGTTCAAACAGCTCAAGCTCTACTTCATGATTGGTTTACCTTCAGAGACTGATGAGGATATACAGGAAATCATGACCCTGGCTCTTAAGTGCAAGCATATCCTTGATAAGCACCGGACTGGCTGCCGCCTTAGCCTCAACATTGCCCCGTTTGTGCCCAAGGCAGGCACACCCTGCCAGTGGCTGCCGATGGCGCCCCTCCCGGTCTTGAACCAGCGCCTGTCTCTGCTAAAAAGGAGCCTGCCGCCACGAGGAATTAAGGTTAAATCGGAAAGCCTGGCCTGGAGCGAGGTTCAGGCTGTTCTCGCCCGTGGGGATGCTAAGCTGGCCGAAGTGCTGGCTAATATAGAACAGGTGTCACTGGCTGGCTGGCGTAAAGCGGCAAACAAGTGCCATTTAGATGTAGACTATTACGCTCACCAGAGGTGGGATACCACTCAACAACTGCCGTGGGCGATGCTGGACTTGGGCACTAAAGCCGGAGAAGCTCAAGCTTGAGCTGAGTGGGGCTTTTACTAAGGCGACGTAATATAGACAGTCTCACTAATTCTGCTCCTAAAGGTCACAGCTTGAAGCCTTCCATTGCCCCGCTGTGGAGTATCGTTTTATCTCTCGTTTCTTAATAAAAGGCTTAATTTCCTCCAACATCTTACGGTAATCCATCTCTGCCTCTTTAATTTTATCCCGCTTCTTGGGAGGCACTTTACTAGTGTTTTTTGTTTCTTTCATGATTCGTTCCTCACTGTAGCTCTAAATGAATAGTCTTTACATTCGATACATTTCGCTACATTATTAGTAGACACATAGTTATTCAATCTGATATATAGTTCATAAACTACGGACCAAAATCTCTCCTTGACATTCCTAATTTCCACATTCAACCCACAATCTAGTGCATCTTGGGCATAAATAGGTCTACCATGTACTTTTTTGCCTTTCTCTGGAGTTAGGAAAATCTCTATCTTTTTTTTGATCTCTCCCTCGGTCAAACCAGATAGCATTCCTGCTTCGAGCGATTTAACAGCAATATCCTCCGACAAAGATAACGCTGACCTATATTCTGCTATTTCCCTTGCATCATAATTAGCTAACTGCTGAAGATACGGTTGCAAATTGCCCTTCTCCTTTACAGCTTTTCCAAACAACTCTTCGTAGCTTTTAACAATGTTGTATACTGAAAACCACTTTGGTTCTTTTTCTTCTTCTTCTTTAACCACTATCTGTGGGTCAATCATGCCAAGTTCCGATGTTTTACCCATAATTATCTTGGAGGCACCAAGAGAAATCATAGTTGCTGCAGACTTAGCTTTTCCAGGAATAATCACTGTATATTCCCCCTTTCCACTGTACGACCGGCAAATATTTATTATACGCTCTGCCGCTAAACCACTTCCACCTGGGGAACTTAACAATAGAGCAAAACCTTTTGACAAATTGCATTTCTGTAGAACTCCCTCTAACATATCCGCATCATTATCCTCAAGCATAACAGCATACGTGAAACTGGTAAAAAACGAAATTATTGGAACGCCTACTTCACTCTCCAATTCTAAGTAAAGACGTTTCCGCGTGTCATGTCCTTGAAGTCGTTCCTCAAGCACTTGCTGGATAACGAGTTTATCTTCTTCCATACACAACTGTTCCTTGCCTATTATAGGCTATATCTTGTATTTTGTATACTCCAATTTGCCACTAGTTATATTCCTTGATTTCTGGTAGCCCTAGCCACCAGTGCACTTGGTTATTTTGTAAGTTTGTTTTGGCATGTTGGAACTCAAATATAATCCTTATCTATGGGATTGTCAATACCTTGATAATGAGATTATTTAACAACCTATCCCCCTGATCCCCTTCCCTTATTAAGGGAAGGGGGAGTGTAGGTAAGAGAGGGGCTTCGCCCCCTCTCTAAAATCTCTTCCCCCTCGCCTTTTAAGGAGAGGGGGATAAAGGGGGTGAGGTTAATAAATAACCTCTTATAATGACGAGATAAACTCTTGCGCGTGTGGAATGTAGATAAAGCATTGGAGGAGGAAGTAGTTTTTGTTTACAGACTCTCGGCCCACTTAACTGCGTTCAGGAAAATCTGAAAGCCGTCCCCATACTTTTTAGCGCCGTGCCTTGTCCACTGCGGGTGCTGGGTGCCCCGAATATGGCGCTCCGGGTGGGGCATTAGGGCGAAGATGCGCCCGGAACTATCGCAGATGCCGGCAATGTTATCTGCCGAGCCGTTGGGGTTATGCGGATAGCCAGCGCTTGTGTTTCCCTGTTCATCAGCGTACCGCAGGACTACATTCAAGTGGGCCTCGGAGGCGATGACAACCTTGCCTTCAGCATGGGCAACAGGAAGGTACATACTCTCTATGTCCCTGGTGAATACGCAGGGGCTTGCCTTATTTGCCTGTAGATGCACCCAGTGGCACTCAAATCTACCCGAATCGTTGGTGGTCAGGGTTAACAGCTGAGAAAGGTGCGGTGCTGGCTCGGGAAGGAACCCGGCTTTTACCAGCACCTGCAAACCATTGCAGATGCCCAGAATCAGCCCTCCGTCTTCAACAAATCTCAGCACGTCTTCGCCCAGCTTTAGCCTGAGTTCGTTAGCGAGCACCTTGCCCGCAGAGATATCATCGCCGTAGGTAAAGCCACCGGGAATAACCATTATCTGGTAGCCGGCGAGCTGCTTTTCACCCCGGATCAGCTCGTTAACATGAACCAGGGATACTCCTGCCCCTGCCTGCTCAAAGGCGAACGCAGTCTCAGCATCACAATTTGTTCCCGGGGCACGGAGTATAAGCGTTCTGACTTTACTCATTGCTTACCATCGAAGGGGTTGCTGCCATGCCTCTTTCAATTCACCGACAGGCCTGGCAACGACTTTGTTGCCATTCACCCCATAGATCTCCAGTACTCCAGAATCGGTAACCTGACCGATATTAGCCAGGCTGGTGCCGCTCATCACCGTCTCGAACTCAAGCCCGTCTTCCGGCGCTACCTCAACCAGAAACCGGCTGTTCGATTCGGAGAAGAGTATGAAATCGTCCCTGTCGATTGGCTCACCGAGCGGCACCGACCCCAGATAGGCTGTCGCCCCCAGCCCGCCGGCAAATGCCATCTCGGCGATGGCGGTACCAATTCCACCCTCACTTATGTCATGACAAGCCCTGACTAAACGCCTCTGGGTAGCGGTACTCAAGCTGTCCATCAGCTCTTTCCCCAGACGTGGATTCACTTCGGGCACGTTATTGCCGATAAAACCATGAGTCCTGAAATATTCCGACCCTCCCAGCTCATCGTAGGTGGTGCCCACAACGTAGATCAGGTCACCGGGATCTTTAAAGTCCATAGACACGGCACGATTCACATCTTCCATAACTGCGATGGCGGAGATTAGCAGCGTGTGTGGAATAGATATCGTCTTGCCTTCAAACTCAAACTCGTTGTTGAGGCTGTCCTTGCCGGAAATAAACGGTGTCTGGTAAACGACCGCCATATCGTAGCACGCTTGAGCGGCCCGCACCAGAGCGCCCAGTATCTCCGGGCGGCTGGTATTACCCCAACTGAAATTATCAAGTAGAGCTACCTTCCGCAGACTGCCGCCAACAGCCACAATCTGCCGCAATGCTTCATCAATGGCTGAGGCTGCCATCCAGTATGGATCTATCTCGCCATATCTCGGATTTATGCCGTTGGAGACGATTACACCCATCTCTGTGCTCAAGACCGGCCGGATGATCGCGGCGTCACCCGGCCCGTCGTTGCCAGCGCCCACTAAAGGTTTCAAGACGCTGCCACCCTGCACCTCGTGGTCGTACTGGCGGATAACCCATTCCTTACTGCACACGTTCCACGAGCCAAGGATTTGCCGCAGCGCTTCGCCCAGGTCCGGTGGCTGGCTGAAGTCAGGCTCGGTATGTCTAGGGCGCTCCCACACTGCCTCCAGCCTTAACTGCGGTCGGCCTTCGTGCAAGAACTCAAGGCTTAAATTCCCTACCAGATTCCCGTGGTAGAAAAGCTGCAGTCTGCGGTCATTGGTGAACTCCCCAATGATTGCCGCCTCCACACCCTCGCTGGCGAAGAGGTCTAGAAGTTCGCCAGCGCTGGCCGGCGGGACAGCCAGCACCATCCGCTCTTGAGACTCGGATATCCATATCTCGGTGTAGGAAAGCCCGGCATACTTTAGGGGGACTTTATCCAGGTAGACACGGGCTCCAGTCTCGGCAGCCATCTCACCCACTGCCGATGACAAGCCGCCGCCCCCGCAGTCAGTTATGCGGCGGTATAGTCGACGGTCCCTTGCTTGGATGAGGACGTCAATGAACTTTTTCTCGGTAATCGGGTTGCCGATCTGGACTGAACTAGAAGAGACGGCGCCTGATGCCTCGGTAAGCTGTTCCGAGGCAAAGGTTACACCATGTACTCCATCGCGCCCGGTTCTACCTCCAATCAGCATAATCAGGTCACCGTTCTGTTGCTGCCCTCTCTGGCTTAGTTCTTTGGGGAGCAAGCCTAAAGTCCCGCAGAAGACCAGCGGGTTGGCAATGTAGCGTTCGTCGAAGAGTATCGCCCCGTTAAGGGTAGGGATGCCTAGCCGGTTGCCATAGTCAGCCACTCCAGCTCGAACCCCCTTGAAGATACGGCGGGGGTGTAGAACGCCCTTTGGTAGCCTGTCATAGGGAAAATCGGGGGGGGCAAAGCAGAAGACATCAGTATTTAATATCGGCTTGGCACCTAATCCGGTGCCAAGCGGGTCGCGAACCACGCCGCCTATGCCGGTTGCCGCCCCTCCATATGGCTCAACTGCCGAGGGGTGATTGTGAGTCTCGACCTTAAAGCACAGTGCCCAGCGGCCGTCAAAGTCGATCACACCGGCATTATCCTCAAAGACAGAGAGGCACCACGGTTTGTCTAGTTCCTGGGTTGCCTTCATAATAGTGTTCTTGAGGAGGTTGTCTATAGTCATCTCGCCGAGCTGGATTCTGCCCTTGAATGTCTTGTGGACGCAGTGCTCTGACCAGGTCTGAGCCAGGGTCTCCAGCTCGACGTCAGTGGGGTTTCGTCCCTGCTGCCGAAAATAGCCGGTAATAGCCTGAAGCTCATCGTCAGTAAAGTCAAATTGCTGGCTGATTTCTCGAAGCCCTGCCTTGTCTGAGATGTCAATGTGGTTCAACCGGAAGTCATACCGGGGACTTTCAGGAAAGCGAAATTGTTTGACTACATGTTGGACAGTGGGGTTTACCAGCAGTCGGTTGCATATCGTTTCTAGCTCATGCTCGTCCAGCTGCCCGTGAAGTAAATAGCATTTTACCGTTCTAACCGCCCTGACACCGCTCACATCCAGGTCTTGCAGTGCCTTCATGATGGTGTCCTCAACCGGGTCGGTTACACCGGCGTTGTAAGCAACCTCAACAACATGCAAGCTGGCCCGGCTCTCTCCAGTGTGAAGAGAGAGGGGAACATCTTGGGTGGTGCTTTGTCCCTTTAGAGACGTTCCCGTCTCCGCTGGTAGGGTGAAATTCTCGTATTCCTGGGTTATCGGGTCAGCTAGAAGGTGGCGGCAAATCAAGCCCAACTTATCAGGTGGCAAATCGGCATCCAGCCAGTATATATCCACCACACGAACATTGGAGACGGCGGTTATCCCAAGGTCGCGTATATCTCTAACCAGACCGAGACCTCTGGCATCCGGCAGGTGACTCTTCAGGCGAACTTCTATTCTGTGCATTTCACTATACCTTACACCGATTAGGTAGTTTTGGGGGGAGCTATGCTGACACCAAAACTACCTCTCCTCATGAGGGGATAGCGATGGCGTGGTTGTTATGAGCTAAGTAGCTCGGTTACCACTGCGTTTATCTCTCGCCCGTCTGCCTTGCCTTTAAGCTCGGCAATGAGCTTGGGCATAACCTTACCCTTATCGCCAGGTCCCTGTGCCCCTACCTCGGCGATAATCCTGCGGGCTTCGGCAATAATCTCCTCCCGGGTCATCTGCCGGGGTAAATACTCCTGGAGGATGGCTAGCTCTGCTTCCTCCTGAGCCACGAGGTCGTTGCGATTTCCCTGCCTAAAGGCGTCAATGCTTTCCTGGCGTTGTCTGACCTCCTTGGCAAGGATGCCGAGGATATCGGAGTCCGGTAGCGTATGCTGGCGGGCAATTTCAGCATTCTGGATCGCGGCCATAACCATCCGGATGACCGAAAGCTTTGCTTTATCGCCGTTCCGCAATGCCTGCCTGAGATCATCCGTTAGCCTTTGTTTTAGGGAGTGAATCCCTGCTTCTTGCTGCACTTGTCCTCGTTCTATTGTCTTCTTTCCTGCGTAAAGCGGTTTAATAACGTTTTCGGGATGCTCTGGCGCTTTTGCGCCTCTTGGCGGCTTCCTTCCGCTTGGGCTTAATACCTGGCTTCTCAAAGTGCTCACGGCGGCGCACCTCGGACAGGACGCCATCCTGTTGCACCTTTAGATTAAACCGCTTTACGGATGCTGTCAGAGCTCTCGTTCTCACTGAGATGTACATTGGTCACATGGCATCCGCCTCCTTCTAGAACTTGAATTTTTCCCACCACATTTTAGCCAGCATCTGCCGCTCTGTCAACTGATGGTAGATAGATCACCCTCTCCTTAGTATCTCACGAGCCGCTACCACACCCGAGGCTGATGCCTGGATTAGACCGCGGCTGATGCCGGCTCCGTCACCAGTGGTAAACAGGTTACTGACCTCGGTTTCCAGGCTGGGGCTGAGTTGAGGTCGGCAGGAATAGAACTTGACCTCAACCCCGTAAAGCAGGGTATGGCGGGAGGTGATACCTGGAACCAGCTTGTCCATTGCCTGAAGCATTTCCACTATTCCAGTAAGGTGGCGATAGGGAAGGACAAAGCTGAGGTCGCCAGGGGTAGCACTCTTCAGGGTCGGCTGAACCAAACCGTCTTTAATCCGGGCCGGGGTCGAGCGCCGACCAGCCATGAGGTCACCCAGGCGCTGCACGAGCACCCCACCACTTAGGATATTAGCCAGTCTTGCCAGATACTTACCATAGGCAATCGGCTGGTGAAATGGCTTGGTGAAGGCTGTGCTCATCAGCAGCGCAAAGTTGGTGTTATTGCTCTTGCGATTGGCGTAGCTATGACCGTTGACGGTAATTACCGGGTCGTCACCCCCGGTGGACTCCATAATCACCTCGCCCCCGGGACACATACAGAACGTCCTGATCCGGTCGTCAAAACCCTTTGACACGAACTCCAGCTTTGCCTCGTATAGCGAGCTCGTCAACTCGTCCATTAACGCGGCGGGCACTTCTACCCTGACTCCGACATCAACCGGGTTACTATGCATTGTCAACTTAAGCCGGTCGGCTTCTCGGCTTAACCAGTCGGCACCCTCTCTGCCCGGAGCCAGAATCAGGTAACGACAGTCAAATCTATCCCCGGTCTCGGTTTCAATCCCGCTGGCCTTACCATTATCGACAATGACGGTGGACGCCATCGCCTCAAGCTTAAATTCGAGGTGTGAGCTAAGGTAATCCCGCATCCCCTTAAGTACGGCGCGGCAGTGCTCAGTCCCCAGATGCCGAATCGGCACCGGTATCAGGCGCAGTTCGGCGAGGGATGCTCTCGCCTGCCACTCATCGACCTTATCCCCAACGCCGTACAGCTTGTCTGTGCCACCAAACTTGCGGTATATCTCATCAACATACTTGATCAGGGCTTCGGTCTCACTCTCCCCAAGATAGTCCCGGAGCCGCCCTCCCACCCGGGACGATAGCGTCAGCTTGCCGTCACTGAAGGCACCGGCCCCACCCAGCCCACAGACCAGACTATGTGGTGAACAGGGAGGGAAGGAATTACCCTCATCGGGAGCCGGGCGCTGGCGCTGGTCAATATCTCTTCCCTTCTCTATAAGGAGAATATCCAGGCTGGATGCTTTGGCAAGTTCCAGAGCGGCAAAGATGCCCGCCGGACCGCCACCGACAATGATGACATCGTATTTCTTGGCCATGCTGCTTCAGTCAAGACCCCTGAACTCCGACATAGCGGAACCCAGGGGCCTAGTCAAAAGGCTAAAATGAGCTTTAGCAATTCTATTGTATAACCTGTAGCGTTAGACAACCATGCACGCCTATTTGCCCTTCAAAACCTCCTCAAGTATCAGGTCTCCGTACGTATGGGGATACAATGCTTCCCATCGCCTTAGGGTAGAGTAAAGATCGACATCAAGCTCTTCTAATATTGCCTCACTTACCGTCTCAGCCTCATTCTGTGGGCTTTTCTTCGTGTTGACCTTCGCTTTCTCCATCAGATTTCCTCCTCTTAGGCATTATATAGCGAATGAAATGTGTCGCTCCCTTAGCAAATGCATACTCAGCAAGCCAGGCTCTCATTACGTTAAGGGTGGCTTTATCCTCATTGTCGTCAGATATGTGTAGTCCAAGTGGCCTAGCCCGTTCTTTATGCACGACATATGAATGTGTCTTGTCTGTTAGGACTAACGTCTTGATTATTTTCTCACGCACTTCCTTTGCATACCCGGCTGCTTCTAGGAGTTCCTCTGCGTATCCCGCAATCTCAAGTAGGGATGTAGTCCAATCCTCTAATATTACAGGATCGAGTTTATCCGCCATTGCTCTATAGGGATAAGGGGACTCATCTACCGTTTTTGTGCTGAAATACTTATCTAGGCGGGAAAGCGCTTTTCCCATGGCATAGGCCGAAACTCTGTTTTCGCCGTAAGGCACTTGGACATCTACGGGGGAAAGACGGCTAGCCGCCCCCATAACCAAACTGTTACCCGATAAAGCCAACAATGTTCCACCACTCAAAGCTACTTGTGGTACGAAAACCTTAATGCTAGAGAAACATCCTCTTATCATGTGAGCTATATTGTAGCAGCAGGCTGGTATACCGCCAGGACTATTTATCAATAAGTAAAGTTTGCGTCTAGTCCCCGGCGCACATTCGTTCTCAATCTCAGAGAGCGCATACTCGATACCCCATTCTTCGGGCATTCGAATGGCTGCACTTCGCTCCTCAACTGGTGAAACACGCACACTGGCATACGGAGCAACAAAGGCCAACAACACGACTGTTTCTCTATCGCTAATTTCCTGCAGCGTTTTCGCTACCTTGCCATCTTCTGTTTTGACATCTACAAGTTCACGTATTGATTCAGGCAATTCAAACTCTGATCTTTTCGGCTGAATATCCTTACGTTTCCGAACCATGTTGACGGCACCTCTATATAGTTGTTCAGAACTACATTGTATTTGATACTGCATACCATGTCAATCCCCCGATGGTGCGGCTTTTCGAAGACCTAAGTACTCAGGTGGGAATTGCCAGAGGGTAAGTTGACTACCTCAGGTCAGCTCGGCCTATACGTAAACGGCTACTACCACTGCCTCTTTGGGGTTGTGCTCATCGAAGAATACTACCGCCACCTTTCTGCCGAGGGCCATCTCCGCCGCCGGCAGGTTGCGGGCGACAGGAACACCCTCCAGGTAAACTTTATAACTGCCAGCAAGCTGGACAGTAGCTGTATAGTCTCCAGAGTTGAAACTTTTTAGCACCGCTTTTTTCATGCTCATTTTCATCATCCTCTAAAGCATTTATTTCACGACCTACCCCGGCAATAGTCGGAAGCTGGTAGAGAGAGGGGGTCATTCCCTTTGCCTCTATACTGCCCCCAGCAATAGCCGCTGCTCGTATTCCCCACGGCGAGTATTATAGGCAAGGGATAGCCTGAGAACCCTCTTTTTCTCTGCTTCCAGCCCGGCCCGGCTGTCGGTTATGTCGATGACGTCATAAAGCTGCTGCCCGCAGTTAACCGGAATCCTGATCCAGCCACCGGCTGATTCTATTTCTGCCTGTCTTAGATATGCTTCTCCCCTCTGCTGGGCTTTAACTGCGGTATTAATATTCCTGTCCTCAAGCTGCTTCAGCCTGTCGTAGAGCCTCTCCACTTCACTCCAGTCGAAGCTATCAACAATCACTGGCGCATCGCCTACCGGGTCGTAGCCCTCGACCTGAACACGGTTAAACTTCAGTGTCCCGTTTCTATAGCTCCCTTCGAATATCGGATGGTCGGAACCGTAGCTGTAGACAGAGCTATCCGATGATAAAGGATTTACGACATAGGCTCTATCGCCCTCGATAAAGAGCACATCAGGGACAAATGACAGCAGCCTGGTGATAACCGTTTTCCCCTGATTATTGGGGTGGATGGCGAAATCAGGGTAGAAGCCGGTTATCATTGATGACTGAGATTTGACCTCAAGCTTTAAGCCCACTCTGGCCAGCACGAAGGCCAGGATGTCCTTAACATTCATCTGGTCGGAGTCTTTATTCCATCGGAACTGGTGCCTGGCTCTCCAGTTCTCAATCAAGCTCCAGGCATCGGTGGCATGGAGAACCAGGCTGGCTTTGCCGCCACTGCTGGTATGCTCCCAAGCGTCAATGGTATAGATTGGGCCTGAACTGGCTTCATTGCCGGTGGTGGTGCTGTAGCCCGGGCTGAACTCTAGCTGGCAGCCAATATCCAGGGCTGAGGGGTCTCCTTGCCCTGGTGAAGCATACTGCCCGTCATCGTTCCTGAGTTCAACGGTTAACCTGCCTTCACCTGGAGACAGTTCCTCCCTCAGTGACTGCACATCGGCGGTTAAATCGACGCTCTCCTCTGTTAGCTTGGCTCGCCACACTCCGTTGGGGGCAGACAGCCAGCAGTAGTTGCCGTGATGGCTAGTAGCCAGGCCATACTCACTTGAGGGGTCGAATGGCACTGGCTCACGCCACAGATTATCAATGAACTTGGCATCCAACACCGAATGTGACCAGAAGGGACGGTTGTAGCTCTCGGTGCCAGTGAACTTCTCAACGAAGAAGCACCGGTAAGCGTCTGGCTTATCCATGAACGCCCGGTGATATTCAAAGCTGCCATCTGACGGGGCTGAGTCAAACTCCTTTAGCTCCGACCAGGTGCCGGCGGCTACGTCACCGCCATCACCATATATCAAACTCCACAGCTTGAAGTTGTCGCTTGAATCCTTGCCGGTGACAAAGAGATTCCAGTCGCTGTCATAAACGCAGGCTACCCCTGACAGGTCGCCGGTTGACTTATCCCAGGCAACGGCACTGCCCCAGTTGCCGCCGACACGCTTCATAACATAGAGGGTGGCCTGGTCAGCGAAGAAAAGGGCAATATCGCCATCTGGCTTGTAATCGGCAACTATGCCGTTTATGGCAGTGGTGGGGGTATAGCCGAGTAAGGCCGGACTCCCCCAACTCGCGCCGTAGTCGGTGCTCTTTAGCTGGTAAATCTTCCGGTCACTCTTGATCCAGAAGATCGATACCTCAGCCCCAAGAGAGCAACAGGCCACAATAACCGCGTCGTACTGGTTGGTGTAAACCCACTGGCTGAAGTCAGACTCCGGGCCGGGGTTGGCCACCCGTTGCCGGTAGAGCTTTCTGGAGTCGGCGGGGGGTGTTATCCTGACCCTGATCAGAGAGCCGTCACCGGGTAAAGTAACCGCATGAAAGTAATCATCCTCGGAGCCGGTGTATAGCCGCTCCCAGTCCAGCCTGACCAACCCGGAAATGGTGTTGGAGGCGCTGACCTTAACGTACGGGATGTGAGAGGATGCCTTCTGGGTGGCAAGTAATGTTGCGCTAAGTTGTCTCATCAATCCTCCAATCGGGTGCCCGGGCACAATGTCGAGAGCCCCCCCTTATTCAGAGGAGAGTATATTTAATCGAAGGGGGCTTTGCCCCTACCAGACACCCCCTCGGGTTACGGTCCATAGTCGGTTGATTTAGACACCGGCTGGTAGTATGGTTTGTACAGCTGCTTTACCCTTACCCGGTTTCTTCTGCCCAGTCTCTTTAGCCCCGTCCTAAAATGGCTGAGTCTGTCGTTGCCCCAGGCCAGGAATTCTTCGGGGGTCGTAGTGCCACCAACGTTAACCTGGTTAATGGCGTAGGCTGCCCACTCAACGGCGGCATAGCCACAGGCGCCGGTGGCAATTAAGTCCTCAAACTTCTCGGGGATAGTAGAGGTAGAGGCATCAAGGGTATGGAGCTTGCCGTAGTAGACATAGCAATTAGACCCGTCTGGGATTTCGTCGCTTAATAGCGTAAGGGTGTCTCCCCAGAGGGCAAACCTCTGGTATCTCTTGGGGAACTTATCCACCGGGTACTCTGCAGTCTCCACCATAACCCGGTCACTGAGGCTTGATATATCAATCTCCCTGGAGCCTGAGGTGGTAGCCTTGGTCGCTTTCTGCTCCAGTGGCAACGCCTCTGAGAAGGCTTTCACCGCATGAGCAATGTGTCTATCCAGCGCATCGTTTGTCCAGCGGTAGTTACCCGCGTCCTCATCGTGCAGGTCACGCCTGACTATGGTTCTCATATCACTCAGGTTCATACCTACCTCACCCCCTTTGGTTCGTAGTAACCCTCTTTTCAGGTGACAGTTCTTCTGACCTCAACCCTGTCCAACCTGGTGCATCCTTCTTGGAAGGACTCGTCATGTCGGCATATTTCCAGGTCAACGAAGGAGATCTCCTCGTTATCCCCACCCTCTTTTATACTGACAGCTCTACTGCTTAGTCCTTTGGCATAGTCCATCAAGACTACAGCGTCGGTTTCACCCTCAAAGCTCAAGTCCAATCTTACTCTGTACTTCATACCTGCCACACTCCAAATAGATGTTTTTCCTGGTCGAAGTGACTCTGAACCTGCAAAGCGCTCAATCGTTTGTTGTAGACCCGGAATAAGGCAATGTCACCACTCCAGGTATTACTAGCAGGCCCAAATGCCCCGAAGTAATTGGCTGTGGTAGCTGCTATGTCATCGAAGCACGCTTCTCCAGCCAAGTTTTGAGTTGTTTTCACTGTGTCAATCCACATATCCGAGTTGCCAATGCCCATTGTTACAACACAGTGATGCCATGTTTGAGACTGACCAACAGACAAATCACCAGACCGAAATTGCTCAACATTTCCAACCAGGCAAATTGTCCGTATCATACCACCAGTATGGCTATAGTAAACACCGAGGAAGTTCTGAGCATCTTTGTATGCACAAAACAGGTAGCGGTGAACACCCCCAGCACCAAGAAGTACATTTGGTCTGTACCAGAACTCAATGGTAGCCTGGGTAAGGGTGTCAAAATTACCGGCGCCAGGGCTTACCTGGTCATCGCTACCGTCAAAGTTCAGGCACCACAGCCCGCTGGGTAGTCTTACCCATGTTGCCCCGGTTATGGTGCCAATGTGGCCATAAGGGCTTCTGTCGTAGATTTTGTCGCTCCCGCCGGGCAGTCCTGTCAGTGACAGGACGGTTCCTAACGGAGGTGGCCTAAAAACTAAACTTGTCATAACCCCTCCTTAAGAAGCAGAATACCTTACCCTGATGCAGCTTGAGTTCTTAATCTTGGCTCTGCCCTCATTGGCCTCGTTGCACTGGATTATCAGCCTTACCTCGAAGGGCACGGAATCAAAATTGGCCACAGTTTTGAAGCGGCCGCTCCGGGTTTCCTCGACATAGGTGGTTCCTATATTGGTCTTGGTAACCGCGCTATGAAGGTCAACCCAGGTGCCACCTTTATTTCTCGCCTGCCATTTATAGGTAAGGTCAGCCGTAGCCGATGAAACGGCTCTGAAAGCGGCGGTTAAGCCAAATTCAACCTCTAATAAAGCCCCCAGTGCCGGCGGCTTGATGGCGACGCTTTCAACCTCAACATCAACCCCGGCCGTGGCGGTGTCCTTCTCAGCAGACCATTGAATGCCATCTGAGGTCAAGTCACCCTTAGCAAACGGGTACTCAGTGTGCTCTATTACCGCAAGTCCCATAGCTTACCTCCATGGGGGGGAGGGGGACTCCCTCCCCCTTGTATTTTTTCCTATGCAGCCGCTGAATCAGCCCTTGAGCCGGGCTCTAGTGTTGCTACCGTAGCCGAAACCATATAGCCGATAATGGTATCACAGTCACCAGAGGTGGTTGGCTTGGTCTCGGTAATCTTGCCGTAATCCGTCCCTTCGGCCACGTAAACGGCGTTGCCGGCCGTCCCGCCGAAGTAGCCACCGACCACTGCCCGGCGGTAGGCGGTTATGACGTCGCCACTGGCGCCGTCCTCACCAGCTACCAGCCTTCCCTGAATAGCGGTGCCGGCGGTGGCCAGCGCTCTCTTCCAGCCCGAGCTATAGCCCAGGATGTCGCCGGCTTTACAGGCCTCGGCTAAGGTTATCTTTGCCAGGCCTTCGCCCTGCTCTAAAATCCTTCCCTTTCCCGGGTCTGAGAATGCCATCTTTCATCCTCCTTCATACAAAGTCTCTTAATCCTGCACCCCGATTAGGGCGGCTGTCTTAACTGACGAGAATAAGGCCAGAGATACATACCACTTAACCCTGGTTCGGGTGGCATCCTTGGTCTCCAGGGAACCGATGGGCTCCACGGTCAGGTACCCCGGGCTGGTTAAGCCACAGAGAGCCCCTTCCCCGAACTGGACAGCGTATATGGTGGAGCAGGTGCCACCGGTGGTGTCTGTCTCTACGCCGCCGCTGACGTCGTGGGTATCAAGTATCCAGTCATTGACGCCAGTAGGCACGCCATCCCAGAACTGGACGAAGTTGCCCCACTTGTCCCGGTCGCTCTCTATCATGCCGCCAGCGGCCCTGACCAGGGCATTAATCTTTCGCCTTGAGCGGCGGCTCATGATCAGCATATCGGGCTTACCGCCCTTTACGGCGTCGATAAGCTCATCCAGTTTAGCCAGGGTAAGTGTCGCTCCGGTATCTCCCATGGCTATTACCTGGTCGCTGGCGGTTGCGGTGTCAATGAGGTTTCTCAAGCCGTCGAACTGCTTGGGGTTGGCGGTGGCGTCACCATAGATGAAGGTGTCCTCCAGCTTATCCCGGAGTGCCTTGGCCTTAAGCTCGACAACCGCTGCCTCCAGGTCCTGGATATTGCTTCGGGTTGCCTTCAAGAAATTGTCAACGTCGGCGTCGCCACCCATGATCTTCAGGTTTGCCGTTTTCTGCTCAAAGGTCGGCGTGGATTCAACCCAGGTATCACCGACATCGTAGAAATCAATGCTGGGCAGGACCTTTTCCTGGTTATAGGTCAGGCCATTGCCCACGATTTCAATAAAGGGGAGCTGCTGAAGGACAGTTGAATCCTTAACAATGGTCTCCACTACCCCTTGAAGCAGCATATCATTTGACAGCTTAGCTGCCTCGGCTAAAGTTAAAGCCATTTTCTTCCTCCTTTAGACTAAATCGGCTTTCGCCCCTTGCCATAATCAGGACGAAAAACCTCCTATTGCGTATTGAATCTTCTCCCGTGGGGATAGAGCGGACAGGTCAAGCGGTGCCCGCAGTGGTGCCCCAGCCGGAATTCTGGCCATCTTGATTTCCGCCTCGAGTCCTTCCCGCACCTTACTGATAATGGCTCTGGCATTTTCCAGGGATTTATCTACAGCCTCGATACTCTCCCCGGCTATCAGGTCAACGGGTACCTCGGGGTTGGACTCAATTACTCGAGCCTTATAGCTGGCTACTGCCTGAGACAGGGCGTCGGTAACCTCAGCCAGTTTCTGGTCGGACTGAAGTATAGACTCCTTCAGAGTAGTAACCTCGCTTTTCAGGCTGGCTGCTGTCTGCTCAAGCTCGGTAACACGGGCATCGGCGAACTTCAGCTCCTCATCTTTTTGAGCCAATAAGCCCTCAAGTTCTGCCTCCCTGTTTGGCACTAGCTCCTCCTCAGGCGGGTTATGGTTTGCTGCCTGTTCCGTCTGGGCGGAATCTGTTGAGTTTAGTTCAACATCTGCCAAAGTAGCTCGCCTCCTGAAACTTATTCCTTTAACGCCTCTGGTCTCTTGGCTAGAGCCCTCACTCTCTCTCCGTCCTCGCCGACCGGGCGTTAAGTTCCTTATTCATCCTCAGGATGCTCTCCCGCTCCTCAAGCCACCGCTTGAACTCCAGCTCAGGGTCTTTAATACCGACCTCATCCATAGCCATGCGCCTTGAATGGATGCCGGTCTGAACCAGTATCTGCTCATTGGCGACCAGCCTGGCCAGATCCTTGGGGAGCATCGGCGGCCACACCACCCGCAGGTGGTTATTGCCGAAGTGCTCACCCTGATATTTCTCGAGTAGCTTCAAGATAAGATCGTTTCTCCGGTTGTAGGCGGCGGAGCGAATAGTTCTCTTTCTCCTTACCTTCTGCAGTAATGGTTGCAGCTCGATCTCCAGGGCGACGCCGGACAGGTCCCTCTCGGTGCCGCCAAAGGCAGCTCTGGGGGACTCTGATATATCATGCAGCGCCCGATACAGCAGATTTATATAATCTATGTGTAGCCTGACCCCGCCACCCTGGAGCAGGTCGAGCAGGTAAGCCTTGGCATCCTCGGGCAGGTTCCACACCGCCCCTGGTGCCACGGCAATATCCTCTGACTCCTCTACATTTTCCAGTACCGCTACGGGATTACCGGATAGCTCCAGGATTCTTGATAGCTGGCTCATTGCCCGGTTAAGCTCCCGCTGCGACTGCATAATCTGGGGCAAATCAGATATACCCCAGAATTTCTTTGGCTCTCTCAGGTTGGGATAGATGACAAACGGGATAAATCCGTAAGGATTGGGCTTCTGCTCGATCAGGCCGTTATCCAGGTAAAGCTCGAATTCCCGGTCTGTCCATAGCTCGATGACAGTTGCTGTCTTGCCTTTAGGCTTCACATTATACAGTAGCTCAGTTTCCTCGGCTGACAGGTTATATCTAGAAGCCACCCGCCACACGGTTGAAATATCATCCCCCAGCCACCAGGTATAGATGCCTTGAATATCGGGGGCGGTAACCCTCACCCTCTTGCTTTCTGCGTCCCAGATGACCTTGTAGGCGGCGTCACCCAGGATGGCACAGTCTATTTCAGTATCAAAGTCGAGCTGCTCCAGGTTATTCCGCTCATATACCTGGTATAACGCTTGCTCTGCGCGCTGTGCCCTCTGCCTCGCTTCGTCCGAGTCTTCGAGAGGGTCAACGGCAAAGTTGATGCCCGACATGAGGTACGATGTAACCTTATCGATGAACACCTTGGCATAGTTGAAGGTTAATCGCTTCTCCCTTCTGCTGGCCCTGCCTTCCCAGTGCTGACCGCAGTAGAAATCGAGGAGCTCCTTATAGCCCCTTAGCCGGTCCAGGTCACGGCGAGCTAACTGCATCGGTACTAGAGTCTCATTCATTTCGAGATACGCCTCCGTTATGTAACATCTTTCTTAATGCCCGCTGGACGGTTCTCTGGCTGACCCCGAACTCCAGCGCCAGCTCCTTCACTCCCTTACCCTCAGCGGTGAACTGTCTTAATATCGCCTTGTCCCGTGCTCTCTTCAGCCAGCGCTGCCTGCCTCGAGGCTGGTCGTAGATGCATTTGGGAAGGGGGCAGTTAAGGCAGGAGCCGGCCAGTTCGCAGCCCACATCCCGGTAGCGGCAGTACTCCGGGGGTAAATCCATCTCATATAGCGCAGTGTCACTCATTTCCACAACCTGCCTCGCGAAAAGAACTACACTGCTAGACTAGCACATGTGTTCTACTACCGTCAATGGGATTTTGTCGCATTTTTAGGGTCTAGCTATCAACCTTACCCCCTTGGTCCCCCTCTCCCGTGATATGGATATATAATTCCTATCATGAGGGGGAATTTTATACTATAAGAGGGGCGCAGCCCCTCTTAGACACCCTGTAATCAGGCTATCTTATACTAGAAGGTGTGGGGTTTTGAAGGGCAAAGCCCGTTCAAGACCCCCTGATAAATACGCTCTTGCCTTCCGGGAGTGATTTTAGGTAAACTTTGGTAAGGTCTGGCACTAACCAGAAGCACTTTTCTTCGTTGTATATAAGTAGTAGACCGATAAGCCTATTAACGCCGTTTGAGTGGGTAAAACCTCTTCAAAAACAGAGGTCGTTTGGGTAAAGGGATCAAAAGGGGCGAAGCTCCTTTAAGAAATTATCTTCCCTCTCCCCTCTATAAAGGGGAGAGGGATAAAGGGTGAGGGGTTGGTAAACAATCGCTATCGCTAGATGTTGACAGAAGAGAGCTAGTAGCCTATTATTAAGTGGAAAACTAAGATGGCAAGGGGTGATTTATGAAAAACGTTGGCAAATTGCTTCGCGTTGTGGCAGTTGCCACTATCCTGTCCCTGCTGCTGGTAGCCATACCGGCAACACCCGCCCTGGCGGCGTCGCTTACATTAGACTCCGACGAGGGGGAAATTGGCGAACGTATTGATTATACCGGCGCTGGTTTCATGCTAAGCACTGAGACAGAGGACATCACGGTTTATATCTACTTCTCCAGTGAGGAAGCCAGCAAGGGTGATTACATAGATGACCTTGATTCCTACCAAAAGGTGGACACCACATCTACGGACACGGAGGGTGACATCGATGACAGTTTTAAGGTGCCCAGTAGACTTACCCACGGCGACGTGGATGAAGATGTGCGTGGCGGCACTCATTATGTCTATAGTACCTATGATATAGCTGGCAAGATAAAGACTGTTGATGAGTTCACCGTTATCGCTGCCGAGATTACGCTTGACCCCAATGATGGCCCGGTCGGCACCGAGGTCGAGATTGACGGCGTCGATTTCATAGACAACGAAGACATTACCGTGGAATATGATGGTGTGGAAGTAGATATAGAGAGCGGCGACGAGGATACCGATAGTAACGGTAAGTTTACCTGCACCATTATCATCCCGGAGAGCACTGCTGGTACCCATACTATAACTGTCACTGATGATACTGGCGCTCTGGCTGAGGCTGATTTTGATGTGGAGCCGGAGATAGCTATTGACCCGGCCCTGGCGTCACCCGGCGATAGCGTAACCGTTACGGGTACCGGCTTCGGTGACGAGGTTGAGGTTACCATTGAATTTAATGGTGATGAGGTGGCAACCGATGAGACTGATGAAGACGGCAGCTTTCAGACCAGCTTTGTCGTGCCGGTAAAGAGTCAGGGCAGCTACGAGATAGAGGCAAAGGACGAAGATAATAATAAGGATACCGCCGATTTCACCATAGCTGCTGGCATGAAGCTCGGCCAGACGGTGGGCAACGTGGGCAGCGAGGTCACCATCACCGGCAGCGGCTTCAAGCCTAACGCAAACATAACTATTTCCTATGCTAATAATTCCATAGCGACAACTACTGCCGATGCCAACGGCAGGTTCTCCACTGCGTTTACCGTGCCAGAGAGCAAGGGTGGTGCACAGAACGTAACTGCCTCTGACGGCACTACCTCGGTAGCCACCACCTTTAATGTGGAGACAACGCCGCCAGCCGTCCCCTTGCCACTGGCACCGGAAATGGAGTTCAAGGCAAAAACTCCGGTTCGCTTCGACTGGCAGGATGTTCAAGACCCCAGCGGGGTAACCTATGACCTCCAGGTGGCCACTGACGTGGGCTTCACCGGCATAGTGTTGGAGAAG
>SDBU01000480.1_pt1 | contig 55698 bp, 83 predicted proteins | sample 2277071 | NCBI WGS metagenome assembly SDBU01 (sample SAMN10397929, study PRJNA504765) | marine sediment metagenome | isolation source: marine sediment core GS08_GC12, 126 cmbsf | place: Arctic Ocean: Gakkel Ridge, Loki's castle | collected 2008 | reverse complement strand
TGATTGCCAGCATCTCATCGGGACGGAGGCAGAACGTTAGCGGCTTGTCCTCCCCGTCACGATGAAACCGAAAGTACACGGTGTCTGGCTCTATGCCCTTAACTAAGCCAGCACTGAACCCGCCATCCTTGTAATTCTCCTTGATGACTTCCCAATACTGTTCTGTGCCATCGGCGGTTTCGACCTCAAACGTTGGGTTGTAGCTGAGCGTGTATGGCATTACTCACCCCTTTCTATGCCGTCTCCTTGACTTCTTCCTCATCTTCCTCATCTTCTTCTTCTTCTTCTCTTCAAGCATCTCGTGGGACCATAGTGCCCCGGCGCATACCCACACGATGGCTTGTATCTCATCAGGCCGGAGCAAGAGCGTTATCTCATCACCCTTGGATGGATGAACTCGAAGGTAGAGGGTGTCTGGCTCTATGCCCTCTACCAACCCTGCGCTGAACCCACCACGTTTGTATAGCTGGTCAACTGCTTGATAGCAGCTGGCTTTGCCTTTGGCAGTCTCAATCTCAAACGTCAGCTCGACTTCACTAAGTACAAGAGGCATCGTCTCCCTCAACACATTTCTCCAGCACAAGTAAGAGGCGTCCGTCCTGTAACGCTATGTAACCAGGACGGAGCCCATGCCCACAGCGGACACACCAGACGGCGTGTCTCAAGATTATGAAACCGTCTCTTTCCCGATGCTAAACAAGAAACCAGATGGCTTCATCTGCCTATCTCGAATACGCAGCCAACAAATAGCCGTATTCAAGTAGCCACTCAGTCGCCCAACTCTAAAATACATGACAGTACCTCCTTTCTTTTATTCGATTGGTCGATATCGCCCCAAGTACACATCTTCGCTAGGCGCAAAGGGCATAACCATGTTCTGGGTCTTTCTCCTTCGATCCTTCCTGCGCCCGTTCCACGTCACAGAACTTACAGACTGGCTGAGTCACTTTCCCTGCTTCGACAAATACTTCCCACCCTGAATGATTCCCGGGTCCGATCTTGTCACCACAGTCGGCGCAAATCATCTTGCGGTTGCTGCGAATGTCGTCTAACAACATAATGCTATCCCTACCTTTCCCGCATTTCTGCGACCGTCACCGTGTCGCCTGTCATCATCTCAACCCTCCACTCGCGTATTCCACAATTCCTCAGCCTCGGACTCAGTTCGTCCCTCGGGCCCAGTCGTCGCACATCCGTCGCAAGATACATACCACAACAAGACCTTGATCCTGATATGAAGAACCTGCAGTTCGTTGCTCCCACAAAACGGACACGGTTTCAGTTTCACTGGTGGTCTCCCTCCAATTCCTCTACTCGCCTGAATTCGACCACCCAAATCCAGGGATTGCTCTCAAACGAATTGCTGGCCTTGGCATTGAGACTGTCCCATAGTTCGATGAATTTCCAGCGCGGATCCGGTGGGTCATCAGCCCAGGCCCCCACTGCAAAAGTCCACCGTCCTATCCCTTCAGCTATCACATCCGCGTTGCTGATATCCTGCACCCGCTCTGCCCGCCTGCTTACCACCTCCAACGTGATCCTGCTGGCCCATCGGGGCATGAACCTGGATGGTCGCCACCTATCAACGCCTGCATCCCGCGCTTCCTCCCGATCGACGCCATCAGCATCCCAGTCCGCCTTGTAGGCGATGTCGACAGGCTCTCCTGCTCGCGCATGAGCCTCAATGTCCCCGAGTGGGCACCAGGTCTCTTTCAACCACAGCCTGTCCCCGGGAGCGCCATGGGGGCAGTGTTCCGCCATCTTCTGGGCCAACTGCTTCTCTGCCCAAGCGTCCACGAACATCCCTCGCTTGGGACGCCATAGATACCTATCTCTACCTGCCCAATACATCTGCTCTGGTTGCGGCCTGATCACCCGCCGCGTCTGCGTCTTGCGCCCATCCGTGATAGCACGCACCATCTTGCCACCGAACAAAATCGGCCGCGTTTTCATGTCACCCCTCCACCTCAAATGCAACCTCGCTGATGCTATCGTCGATGCCCCGAAGCACCTTCAACACCGAGTCATGCATGCGCTGTGTCAGCCAGTCAAGCTGGATCTCGTTGCAAGCGAGGACCCGCACCGTACCGTTATCATTGCCGTTGATCCTGGTGCCAGATAACGCTGTATGAAAAGTTGCCTTGCTCGTCTGCGCCTGCAGCTCAGACAATGCCTTATGCCACAACAGCTGTTGTGGCGTCGGCGGAGCCCTTTCCTTCATCGGTGGCGGCACACCGGTAGGCTGTTCGGCGCGCCAGGCCTTGAATTTTCCCCATTCCTCCCTGATCTGGGCCGGCGTTGGTCGCTCGCCCTTCTTGCCCCGCCAATCGTGTGCAGACCACCAATCGGCGAAGCGGTGCATTTCATCCACGGTAGCACCAGCTTTACGCAGCCGCTTCTCGGATTGATTCAAGGCGCCGCGCTGGCTGTCGGTGCAGACGCGCCAGTCGATGCCACTGATTTCGGCAAGGGCGGTGAACATCGCCTGGCTGTCTGTGGGTGGCGCATCAGCGCCCGTAGGGGACTCTTTCACTTCTCTTCTCTTCTCTTCTCTTCTCTTCTCTTCAGCAGTACATTGTACAGGCCTTGTACGCGCAACTGCTGTACTGCTACCCGGTACATTGTCCTGGGGCCCAGGTGGAGCCGGTCGTACACTGTCCGGTTCGTGTCGTTTGTCAAAGCCGACCTGGTGGCGCTTGAAGGCGGGGAAGAAGATCCAGCGGTCGCCGCCGGCCTCGTACCACACTATCAAACCAGCCGCGTGCCACTCCTCAATGTAGTCCGTTATCTGCTCAATGGTCATGTCGTCGCGGCGGGGGAACAGTGTCGATCGGATCAGGGCGGGGTCGCCGAATACTCTCCCCTTTTGGTCGGTAAAGGTGACCAGCCAGGTAAAGGCCAGCCGGGATGTGTCATTTGATAGGTCGTGGATCCGCTTGTCTCGCGTGATCTCATTGACGATCATTCGGCCTCTAGCCATGTATCATCTCCTACCCCGTGGCCGGTGTGGCCTACTCAATCCATCCCTTGAACACAAAAAGCCCCACGTTCATCATCGCCTACTCACCGGCCAGGCGCGCGGAGCATACGATGAACGCGGGGCTTTTGGCCCCAACCAGTACTCAGTTGACTAGTCGTCGGCGATTGCCACATAGCAAGACACTCCGCATTATCCCTGGCCGATGTTAATCACATCATAGCACAGTTCTCTGAATTCCGCAAGTCACCCCACCTCACACTTCCACCGCAGCGATCCGCTTGCCAATCCACTCAGCAATCTGTGGCACTACGGCGTTTCCAAGACATCTAAGTCGGTCCACCCGCTGGGGAACCCCATCAGCCACTCGACCCACGTCGGGTTCGGAAATCCACCAATCGCCTCCGTCAACGTAGGCCCCGCAGAATATGCCAGTTTGCTCCCCCTCGAGGTTCTCCGATTCCCCTTCGTCGTTGGTGTCGGCCACTTCGTCACCCAATCCGTCAACGTGTCCCCCGAATGGATCCCCGACGGGGGTATCCGCAGCCTCCGCGCCGTCGAATTCCTGGTCCCCTTTGCGTCCGCCGCGATCGGCGTCGGAATACGCGACGATGAACACCCTGTCCCGCTGGTGCGGGGCGCCAACAGCCGCTGCTGGTAGCACGTCCCATTCCGCATCATACCCGCTCTCGGCCAGGTCGCTAAGAATACGTCCCATCGCCCGTCCAGCGTCAATTGCAAGTAGGTTCCGTACATTCTCAACCACGACCCATCGTGGCTTAAGCTCGCAAACCGTCCGGTGAAACTCAGACCACAGCCCACTCTGCCTTCCCTCCAATCCCGCTAGATTGCCGGCCAGACTGATGTCCACGCATGGAAACCCCCCACAGATGAGGTCAACTGGCTTGAGGTTGTGTGCTCCACATTCTCGCACGTCTCGAAACCTGGGAACATCGGGCCAGTGCTTTTCAAGCACCTTGATTGCATAGTCATCTATCTCTACCTGCCAAGCGCAGGTCATGCCAGCACGTTCCAGCCCAAGATCAAAACCCGCCGATTCCCGCGAACAATGATCCAAATGTTAGGGGCATCGACATCACCTCCTTTCTATTTCCTGGCGACAGACATGCTCCCGCCCGCTGGTGGAAAAGGAGGTAAACCACCGAGGAAACGGACGGGAGGCATGCCATACTTCGCCCCGCTAGCGGAACGGGACGGCGCCACACTGTGGTCGAGGTTAAACAAACCATGTCACCATCAGCGCAGCAGCAGACAAGAGAAGTGGATCAGGACACTGGCTTTTCGTTGGCTTGTAGCAATATCCACATCAGGCCCGGATAGGCCCGGATCAGCCGGAAGCGCATACCGTCCGACAGCGGGTAGTAGCCACCCAGGATGTTCCTGATGTGTCCCGAGCTGCAGCCAGTGCTCTCGGCGATCTCTTCCCTCTCAACGTGCCTGTCTTTGAAGTAGGTCTTGAGTTCGGCCAATTCGTTCATACATACACTGTAGCACAATTTGCTGAAAGTGTCAATAGCATCTGGCATAGTTGACTGCACTTTTAAGGTTTCGTCTATTGACAATTGCAGCGAAATATGCTATACTGTATGTAGAAAACAGCAAGCGGATAACCCCAAAACAAGGAGGTGCGCTTTGAGGGCACGCATGAGGGGCCTGTGTCGTATCTGCACGAAGCCAATCAAGATTGGTGAACAGATCACTCGAGGCGCAACTGGCCGGTGGGTGCACCCTAGATGTCTCGCCGGCGTGGCTGCCCGGGCTGGCGGATCCAGGTTCTTAGCAACCGTGTCGCCGGGGACCCCCGACAAATGCAGGGCCCAAGGAGATCGAGATGAAATGTCATTATCACAGATGTGATCACGATCTGAATGGCCCGGGCTCCAGGCTGAGGGAAATATCGTCGCGCAAGATACTGGCGTTCTGCTCACCATTGTGCAGAAGCCTGTTTATGAGGGCGGCAGCTGATGCGACGGAGTACCGAGCGACTCATCAGCAAGACCAGATCGGCGAGGTACACGGTGACGACGGCGGACCCTTTGGGCCCCTTGTCGAGATAGCTCCCCAGTCAGACGCCGCAAGCCTGGACGCCAGCAACATGACACTGGAAGAATGGCTCGAACATTACCACCTGGCCCAGCACGGCGGGCTAGTGCCCAGATGAGGCACCAACATTCTAACACTCTAAGGAGAAATAAAATGGACAAGAAAGAAATTGAGCAACTGCTAAACGGGGCGATAGAAGCTTATCGCGCCCACGGCGAGGCCAAGAAGAGGGCCAGAAATTGGAAAGACGAGCACCCAGAACCAGAACCAAAAGATGTCTATGAATCGATTGATGACCTCCTGCAATTTGCGTGTGACCGGCAATCCTATGGCGTTGAATCTGTCAAGGTGGCTGAGGAAGTCAATCACACAAGAAACGTTCTTAAAGAAGCAAGGGATCGTTTCGACGAGTATCTTCCAGCCCTGGTTTGGTGCAGGGTCGGCGATTGTGGCGTAGGGTTAAGCTATGGTCCCGATTATCAAGTTTCCATCGAGGTTGAGCCCTGGTCTGATAAAATGCCAGAGCTAGACCACCACACAGAGTAGGCACCAACCGGTGCTCGCCATACCTGGCCTGGATGGCGACAAACCGACTGGATACTGTTACAATCGGTGGTCAGCCGATAGTGCTAAGGGTGCCCGGCTTGCCAGGGGCCGGGCTTAGCGAAAGGAGAAGGACAGTGGCAAAGCGACAATGTGACATTATTTGTGATGTGTACCTCGACCGTAGGAAGATCAACATTTGGGCGCAGGACGCGGTGCTTGAGCGGGTGAGGCTGATGCCAGAGATCAAGCACCTGGAGCCGTCGTTGCTGTCGCCGAGTGCCGAAAATGTTGCCTACCATACTGCCTACGTAGACCCGCGGTATAACATCGAGGAGGTCGCCAGGGAGATTGTGGAAATGGCTGATGGGCGCACGAACTCAATCTGGCTCGGATTGGTTGCCCGGGCCATTGGCGCGGCAAGCTAGTAAGGCCCGGCTTTGTAGCGAAGGGAGGTAGCAATGCCTACTGACACGATCACGACCACGCCCGGGGCAGATATCCGTAGCAAGGCCAATGTGGCTTTCTATCGCGGCGTGACGGGCGACTGGAGCAACTACAAATGGACGACCGTCAAAGGGTATCTCCAATCGGAGGGACTCCCAGAGGACGTCATCCAGAAAGTTCTCACGGCCATAACTGACGCGCAGAACGTCAAGGACAGCATCGGCTATGGATGGCAGAGGCGGATCAATCACTGGGATGACGAGAAGGAAGGCGGACCGCCCGCCGACCTGGGTGAGCAGATCGCCGCCGACATTGACGAAGCGATCGCGCCACTGGCCCCATTTGCGCCTGACGTCCAGGTAGTAGCATGACAGATTCTAGGATGTATAAGCCAACTACAGGCGGCCCGATGCGCACGATTCGCACACGAATCGGCAAAGATTGGATCTATCGTCGGACCGAGGAACCACTGCCACAAGGAATTCCAATCTCTGATGAAGAATGGTATGAATTAAAAAGGAGGAGTCTGGTGGATAATACGCAGCTCGCTCAGTACAATTCGCCGCTGTTGGTCCCAAGGGAACATGCCGCCGAGCTCAAGAAGCGACTCATCTTCAGCCTGGCTGGCATCAAAGACTTGGGTAATTTCATAGAACCGGCGGCGGCCGCGATGGCGCAACTGGCGCTGTCATTCGATCTCAATCCATTCAACCAAGAATTGTGGGTGATCCCCCAGCGGCGCGGCCAGAACATCGTGGGCTTTTCGCTGTTCGTCGGTTATAAGGGACTGCTACGATCTGCCCGGCGTGTAGCGCGAGATGAGCTACACAGCGACTTCATGTTCGGCGAGGTGCAGACGCTGCAGCCAGAGGATATCATAGAGCGCGGCGCCCACTTCTGTATTCGCTGCAATGGCTCCGGCAACACTGGCAAAGACTACCCATGCAAAAAGTGTCAGGGTTTGGGAAAGCACGAGCCAAAATTGGTCATCGTCGTCCAGGTCTCCCTGGATCTGTTCTCCAAGAGAAAGATGGCTGAGCAAGCCGGCGTGCCCTATGTGCCCACCCGGGGCATCGGCGTCTGGCAACCAGGCGACAACATAAGCGAGGGCCGGGATGCGACCTGGCAGGCCGCCAAGCGGGCCCGGGTCGATGCGCTCCGCCAGGAATTCGATCTGCCCTTCAGCTACGGGGTGCATCCCACAGGCGGCGGCATTGGAGCTATCACTGCCCCCGAGCCACCCCAACATGTGGAGATGGCGCGGCTTGCCAAGATTACCTATGAGGACGAAGCGGCCTTCATCGAGATGGTAGATCAGGCCATGACTGACTGGGGGTTTGAAAGCGCCGGCCACGTACTACAAGCGCTCAAGGATCTGGGCATCAACCATGTCTCCAGCGAAGAAATCTCCAACGCGCACGAAATTCTGATCCAGTGGCTGGCAGACCAGGACGACACGAACGGCGCCCCTGAGGCCGAAAACGGCGAAATCATCGATGTGACTGCTGAGGTTTTGACAGAGCCCGAACCAACCGTGAACGATGATCAGCAGGAATCGGGTCCATTAGCCCCTGATGAGCTAGCTCAGAAACTGCTCGGTGAAAGCAAACGATCAAACCTGGCCGGCCCTATCAGCGCTGCTCAACTAGGCCTGCTGGTGAACAAACTCAACGAAGTGTGGGCAGCCGACCCAGAGGCGGACAACTACAGGCGATCGGTGCTGAAATATGTATTCGGCGTCGATAGCGCCAAGGATCTGACCAGGGCCCAGGCTGCCATTCTTCTTGATTGGCTGGTAGAGGAACCGGACGACACGGGTGACTACCCGCTGAAGCCCATGGCCGAGAGAGAGGCGAGGCTGATCATCCGCCAGTTCGTACAAGATGCCGGCCAGATCCAGATGGAAGGGATGGCGGCTGAGTGATGAGCAACCAGACCTTGATACACAACCACCGGAAAGCCTTTCGGAAGGCCCATGCGGAAACACTCCGCGAAGCCGGCTATCCTCCACTGGCAACCCACACAGAGAATGAGCTGGCGGCACTATGCGACGCGCAGACCGAGGAGCTGGGAGAATGCCAGCGCCAGCGGGACGATACGCTAGACGCACTGCGTACCCTCGTGAACGTGATTGAACAAGGGCACTCTTGCCCCGCAGCCTACTTGGACACGGCGTCTCTTCAAGACCAAATCGAGAAACTTTTGTCCATCGCTAAAGGTGCATTGGAGAAAATGGAGGACGGATGATGATTACTGGAATTGGCAAAACCTTCCCCACAACAATCACCGCTGCGCTGCTGAAGATCACCGAGGCACGGAATGAGTTGGATGCTGCTGTGGGGGAAGTGGGCGCCGATATTGCCGACGACCACGACGCCTACTACGATATCAAGACAGCACTGGCTTTTATCGATGCCAACATCATCCAGATCACCCAGTTAATATCGCCCCGATGGCTGAGAGCCAAGTGATGACCAGACCACTGGTGCAAGGCCGGGGGATCGTGGGCAAGCCACGCCGGGGGTGGGGGCTGGTGCAGATGTGCTGGTACTGTGGTTCCGGCACCTGGACAGGCAAACTCGTGGCCCAGCCAGACGGCACGCAGTTGCACGCCAACTGCGTGGAACCGGCGGCCAGGGACTACCCGAACCGCTCGGCCTGCGACGGCGAGCAGGTAGACGGGAAGGTGGCCTGGCTGGATCGGCGCGATCGAGAGGACGACGCGGGAGCGTGGAGGGCTTGATGAACATCAACCCTATAATGTTTGACAAAGGAGATCAGGACGATGACTGACCAACAGAAGATCAAGAAGATGCTGGGTATCCTGGCTGGCAAACGTGCCGGGCTGGAGGTGATGGTTGAGGAAAACGAAGAAGAGAGGGATGCGGTGTTGACGCCTGAGATGCAGGTGGTCCTTGCCGAGATCGGAAGGCGATTCGCTGATAAGAGCGCCGGCCTGCGCAAAGACATCTTTGAGATGGAAATGGAGATCAAGCAGGCGACCCTGGCGTTTGGTGAGAGCGTCAAGGGTGGTAGCCTCCTGGCTGTGTGGAGCAAGGGGCGTGTCTCCTGGGACGACAAGGGCTTGGTGGGCTTTGCTATTGCCCACCCGGAGATCAACAGGTTCAGGAAGGTCGGCAAGTCGTCAGCGTCGATACGGCGGGCTACGTGATGTACGTCAAAGATAAGATCACTGCCTGGCGTGTCGTCTGTGCTCACTGCCGGCGGAACGGGCCAGCCGGTGAGAATAAGCCGTTGGCGAATGTGGTGGCAACGGCCTTGAAATGGGTGGAGTTGACACCCGGCAACGCGCGAATGGTCTGCCCCGACTGCCAAGCGGCGGCAGTAAGGGCAAATCTCCAAGAAGCCGCCGACCTGGAATTGGACAAGATGCCCTAACCGCCACCCTGCCCCGACCGTGACACGCCCCTGGGCTCGACGGCGGGGCGGGGTGGCTGAATTGGAGGGTGAGATGAGTGAATGGATACGGTGTGAGAATAGGCTGCCAAGCGTGGGCCACTTCGTCTGGCTGGCTGTCCACGGTGTTATCCCGTATGTCACGATTGCCAGGGGCGAGGGCATGGTCGTTGTTGAGAAGTGGTGGGACGTGTGGAATGTTGACAAGGACGCTAAGGCTGTCGATGTGACGAATATGGCTACTCATTGGCAACCATTCGAGATACCAGAACCACCCAAGGAGGCCAACGATGAGTGATTACGAGATAGGTGCGTGATGCCCCCCAAGAGAGTTGACGATCTGCCAGAGGCGATGCGGACCTTCACCATCGAGGGCAAGATCAAGCCGTATGTCAGGATGACGCAGCGGTCAAAGTATTGTGACCCGCAGGCCATCGAGTACCTTGCCAGCCAGGAGGAGGTCGGCTGGGTGTTGCGGATGCAGATGTCCACAAACGGTTGGGATCTGCTGCCCCTGGGGGGACCCATCAGCGTGTCCGTGGTGTTCACCTTCCCCGGTGCGTGGCATAACGCCGACTTGGACAACCAGATCAAGGCAGTCCTGGACGCCGCCAAGGGCATTGTGTGGCACGACGACCGCTGGATTGACAGCTTGTATGGTGCCCGTAAAGCGGGAGATGATTATTGCTGCGTGATGAAGGTGTGTGAGATATGACCCTGTCCATCCCGTGCTGGCAGTTGAAGAATGATCAGCGCCCGCGCCACGGTGAGATGGTTGATGTGTACGTTGATCCGATGTCAGTTGATCTTTGCCTCAACTGCACCGACGCGACCTGCGAAGGGGCACCGAATGTCGGGAGACAATGGCGCGGCTTGAGCTGCGCCTATGAGCGGGCAATAGCGGAGAAACTGTGGGGGACCGGTTACGTGGAAGGCATTGATGACACGCTGGTAGGGGTAGAGGCGTTATGACCGTCACGATCAGGGTGGGCGATTGCCGTGACTGGTTGGGGAGATTCATCCAGGGGCATCGGCCATCCCCTACCACGGAGTTCAAGAAGGGGCAACATTGGCGAAAGCCACAGCCGTTCTGGGATCGAGCCACATTGTTCAATGACTACCATATCAGGGGGTGGAGTGCTAGAGAGATTGCAGATTGGTACGGCTGCACAGAGAACAACATTCTCCACTGGCTGCACAAGCATAACATTCCCACACGAACCATAGCAGAAGCACGAGTGGTGAAACATTGGGGATCGCCCGGCGAAGCAAATGCAATGTATGGTAAGCGCGGGGTGGAGGTTCCCAACTGGAAGGGTGGTTGTACGCCGGAGAGACGGGCCTTCTACAGTAGCCAGGAATGGGCAATGGCCTGCCGAACGGTTTGGAAGCGTGACAAGGCACAGTGTCGGCGATGCAGCAAGACCAAGACAAAGATGCATATTCATCATATCGTAACATTCGCTGTCGCCCGATTGCGGGCAGATGTAGACAATCTTGTTCTACTTTGTGTCAAGTGTCACCGATTCGTACATAGCAAGAAGAACACACAGATGGAATTCATAGGAAGGGAGGTGGGATCAAATGAGTGTCAGGATATTTGTGGGGGACTGTCGGCAAGTGCTACAAACACGAGCGCCTGAGAGCGTGCAGTGTTGTATCACCAGTCCCCCATACTGATTAGTGGGGATTAAGAGATTACGGCCTGCCTCCGTCGGTGTGGGGTGGCAACCCTGACTGCGTGCATGTGTGGGGGGAGGCAGTCGTAACCGATAGCCGGGGATTGCAGGTAGACACATCAGACACACTTGCAGGGCCACAACGAGACGATGCCCGCAAATCGGCCAGGGGCCAATTCTGCCAATGCGGTGCCTGGCTGGGAACGCTGGGATTAGAACCCACACCCGAAATGTATTGCGAGCATCTGGTCGAGATATTCCGGCTGGTGCGCCGGGTGTGTAGACCCGACGCCACAGTTTGGGTGAATTTGGGGGATAGCTACGCCACTTCCGCTGCCGGGACAACCACTATGGAGCCTGTAACCTGGGTTGAAAATGGCAAGGCAAAGAAGCGAGGGATGACACGGGCTGGCCCTGTCCCCGGCCTCAAACCCAAGGACCTAGTGGGCATACCCTGGATGGTCGCCTTCGCCCTGCGTGCTGATGGGTGGTGGTTGAGGTCGGACATCATCTGGAGCAAGCCCAACCCCATGCCCGAGAGCGTGACGGACAGGCCGACCAAGGCGCATGAGTACCTGTTCCTCCTGACCAAGAGCGCCAGGTATTTCTACGATGCGGATGCGATACGGGAGCAGGCTACTTCCAACCCAATTGACGGAAGGCGCGGGAATAATTCAGGTACAGTACAAGCTCGGCGCGCTGTCATATCTGGCGGGATCGAGGCTACTCACATGGGGGTGCCCGAAACTGGCCGCAACAAGCGCACCGTCTGGACGATAGCGACGAAGCCCTACGCCGAAGCCCATTTCGCCACCTTCCCGCCAGCCCTGGTCGAGCCGTGCATCAAGGCCGGGACTTCCGAGAAGGGTTGCTGCCCTGAGTGCGGTAGCCCTTGGGAGAGGGTCGTGGAGAGGCAGTTTGTGCCGCAGCCTGATGTGAGCAGAGAGAGAGGTATCAAGGGTGCGCCAGGCCAGAAGCCAATGGATGCGTCAAGTGGGTGGGAAGGTGTACCTAGGGGCACGAACAAGACAACCACAATCGGCTGGCAACCAACCTGCGACCATTACGATGCCCGCTATCGATCAGATTTCCCACAAGCCAAGAGCCAGCGCAAGAGGCGACAGCGCCGAATATCGGGCGATTGGTGGAGGCGGGCCCGAGCCAATCCCGGATTCGACCATTGGCCCACTAAGCCCTGCTCAGTCTTGGATATGTTCGCCGGCGCCTGCACCGTGGGCCTGGAGGCAGACCGCCTGGGCAGGGATGCTGAGCTGATCGAGTTGAACCCAGACTACGCTGAGATGGGACGCAAGCGTATCAAGGACGCCAGCCCGATGTTTGCTGAGGTGGAGGTGATATGATCCACCACGAGCCCTACATCCGGGTATTCCCACGCCGCACATCCTACACCCCAGCGGATGAAATGGCCTTTGTGGGTGATCCGCCGCTCTTTCGCCCAGAGGCTCATGAGGTACATATCTCGGTAGCGTTCACTTGGGATATTGTGGAGGCCAACCGTCTGGCGGAAGCATGGGGCAACTATTATGGGACCGTCAAGATTGGCGGCCCGGCATTAGGAACGGCGTGTCTCAACTTTGGCCCTGGCGTCTATGTAAAGCCGGGGGTGACATTCACCACTCGCGGCTGCAATCATCGGTGTCCTTGGTGCCTGGTGCCAGACAGGGAAGGGGCACTGGCTGAGATCGCCAACTTCGCGCCCGGGTGGATTGTGCAGGACAACAATCTCTTACAAGCCAGTCGCCGGCATATCGAGCAGGTATTCGATATGCTGAGAAAACAACCAAGCGCTGCCACATTCGCTGGCGGGTTGGATGCCCGTTTGATTGATGACTGGGTTGCTGAGCAGTTGCGGGGATTGAGGATCGCCCAACTATTCCTGGCCGCCGATGTGAAGGGCGCACTCAAGCCCTTGGAGCATGCTATCAAGCGGCTGGCGATGCCTCGGTGGAAGGTGCGCGTCTACACGATGCTGGCATACAACAGTGAGACTATGAACGACGCGACCCAGCGGCTGAAAGAAGTGTGGAAGTTGGGTGGGGTTCCCTTCGCTCAACTGTACCAGCCACCTGATCACTGGATTGATTATGGCCACGAATGGCGCAGCCTAGCAAGAACCTGGTCACGACCAGCGGCGACGGCTGCGCTGATGGGAGGATGGTAGAATGAAGAAGTGGACGGTGGAAGTAATATGACCAAGAGGCGTTTTTCAGCACGGCTAGAAACGATACAACGAGATCTCCGAACAGTCATTGAACGAATGGGAGCCACAACGCTACGAGTCAATGAGGATATCCTCAGGGGTGATGTGGAGATCATCTTCGATAGGGGCGGGCGCCGATATGTGTTCCGTTGTGGGAAGTATCCTCATTCGGCTGACAACCTGCGCGCGGCGCAATTGGCGATCACCTACCTCTGGCGCGCACTTGAGGAGTATGGCGTCGTGAGCGATGAGGCTGAGATTGAGCGGGCATTCAGCCAGTTCTTCCTGGGGTTCGAGGCCACGCCAGACGATACGGTGCTGCTGTTGATTGATGGGCGGGCTGATTGGTGGGAAGTCCTGGGTGTGGAAGCTGACGCCAGCAGGCAAACGATCATCAATGCCTATCGGGCGCTGGCGAAGATCCACCATCCCGATAGCGGTGGCAATCCCGACGATTTCAGGCGACTGAGAGCAGCCTATGAAGCCGGGGTGGAAAGCGAGGCGGAGAGATGAGCATCCACAAGATCGTCATCGTGCATCGCATTGTGCGACGCCTAATCAACCAAATTAGGTACCTAGCTGGTAAGCCTGCGATAGAAACATGCCGCCGGTGCGGCAAGGAACACAATATGTGTTGGCATGCACCGGATGATTTATGGTCGCTAGTAAATGGCTCCCCCCGTGGTGTCTTATGTGCCGATTGCTTCGATCTTCTATACGATCAGATCGCACGAGGTAAAGGCCACATTCTCTATTGGGCATGCAAGATAGACGCCTATCCTGAGTGATGTGAACATGGAAGTGTGAGGTGGGGGGATGAACGACTGACTGAGGCGGCGTTTCAATGGATAGTAGCGGTTGTCGGAGGCGAGATGCTTGCCCTCGTCATTGTCTGGTTTGTCGGCATGGTGCTGGCCGTCTTGGTAACCTACGCAATTGACGCAGCGACGATCGGTGAGCGGTACCTATAATTGAGGAGGAAGGGACCATGAGTACCAAGATTGAGTGGACAGATGAAACCTATAATCCAGTAACTGGCTGTACCAAGGTGAGCGCCGGCTGCCGCTCATGTTATGCCGAACGCATGTCCAAGCGGCTGGCCGGGCGGTGTGGGTATCCAGAAGTCCCACATCACTTTGATGTGACGCTACACCCCGACCGATTGGATCAGCCATTACACTGGCGGAAGCCGCGGCGGATCTTCGTGTGCTCGATGGGTGACCTGTTCCACGAGGATGTCCCCAATGACTACATCACTATGGTATTCGACGTGATGTGCGACGCAAGGACACAGGAACACACCTTCCAAGTTCTGACTAAGCGCCCAGAGCACATCAGTGAATGGCTGAATTGGGTTGCGCAATACTGGCCCGGCGACAGCCCCTTCTCAATCTGTTGGGAAGTGACAGGACACGCCCCTAGCGTTTGGATAGGCGTCTCCGCTGAGAACCAAGAAACGGCAGATGAGCGGATACCGATATTGCTGGACACCCCGGCGGCGGTACGGTTTGTGAGTTGCGAGCCGTTGTTGGGGCCGGTTGACCTATCACGATGGCTTGGCGACACAGTGATGGATTGCCCGGTTCACGGCCCAATGTCACGTAAATACTGGACTACACAAAAGTCTTGCACGCTTTGTATGGACGAAATAAGATGTTCCGCCGGCGACGCCCCCAACTTCATACGCAATACGCGTCCAGGAATAGAGTGGGTCATCGTCGGCGGCGAGACCGGCCCCGGTGCCCGCCCGATGAACCCCGACTGGGCCCGCGACATCCGCGATCAGTGCCAGGAGGCGGGGGTGCCATTCTTCTTCAAGCAAATGTCGGGGAGGCAGACAATTCCTGATGATCTGCAGATCAGGGAGATACCGAGCCAGGATCAATGACAGCGTCGCCTCTGGACAGCCTCTGGACGCCCAGGGGCCGCACAAACGCCAAATAGGTACTCAGATGCTATTGGATACCTATCAGGCCCTCTACGGGCCTGAAATCGCCATCAGCCATCTGGACGACCTGGCCAAAGATCTGAGCCAGATCGCCGGCCGCAACCGGCCCTGGACCGGCAAATACCTGCATAGCATCATCAAAGGATACGATGGCTTTTCAGCCACTGATGAGCTGGTAAAAGTCTTGACCATCATGGCTTCGTGTCGGGACGGCGCCGACGAGATCCAGGCCCGGGCACACGAAGTAGACGGCCTACTCGCCGTCCACGATTTGCCGACCGGGACGATCGTGCTGGGTCAGGCCCAGCAATGCGCCAATCCACGTTGCCCTCTGGTTTTCGTGGCGACACATCCTCGGCAGATCTATCATAGCGCGGCGTGCGCTGCAATGGCGCGAAGGGACCGAAAGCCAGTGTCTGAGCAAGGAGAAATGGAATGGCAACAAGAACGATTACTCTGAAGGTCACGCCGGCCGAATTGAAAATAATTGAGGAGGCGCTGGCGTTGTACCGCTGGATCGCAGACCGCATGAACCGTGAAGCTGAGGGCGCTAAATATCTGCCGCCGCCACCAGCAATTACCATCATCGATGGTAGAGTGCAGACCAATAAGGCGGCCGTCGACAAATTGATCAAGTCCATAGCCTGATATAGCCAAAACCCCGCCACCACATCAGCGCTTATTCATTCCCCACGGAAACCTTCAATGTTTCAAAACTGATGCCAAACCCCCTTGACAATTATAGTATACTATGGTATACTATATGTAGGATAGAACGAAGGACACAAAAGAATAGGCCCAGAGAAACACCGCAGAACACTGGACACGACTGGCACAAAGACCAGGACTGATTGCAGAGAGGCTGAAACAGGCGAGAGCCAAGCCGAAGCGGAGGGCAGGGATCGCGGGAGACACGCAGCCCGCCTGATGAGGCCGAAGCGAGGCCGATAATCCCACAAGGAGATTGAAATGACTACTCATCACCAGATTACAATTGACGGTATCACCTACAATATCATCAGTTGCCGCACTCCTGCCTTGATGGCAGACGCGGGATACATTAACGTGGCACATGAGATGCGAACCAACGGTGTCGCCTATGTCTATGATCTCCAACGCCCCCGTGGTCAGAAGTTCTACAGCGCCGTGTGCTACAACACGGGTGTATTCAGCAATGTCACAGCCATATTCTAAATCACACCAGCCGCATCACCGCCGATGCGCTGGTGGTTGGGCTGGACACGCAGGCAGAAGGAACATAGCCCAGATGTCCAGCTCAGCCACGAGCGCATAGACTTTAGTGCCGAAAGGCAAGGAGATGTCCCAATGACCGAATATATTGTGACCCGCAACAAGAACAACGTATTTTTCAGCAACCATCGGAGCAAGGCGATGACAGCCGCCTGCGCCATGGTCACCCGCTGGCCAAACCAGATCATAAAGGTAATGGAACGCGAACGCCATAACGTCTGGTTTACCACTATCAAGATGTGGCCAGCCACCCAGGTGTCCCGATGACCGAAATCATCACGACCCCCCAGGCCGCCCAGCGCCTCGGCGTCACGGTGGACTGGATCAACAAGCTAATCCGGGCGGGTCATCTGAAGGCCCGGAGGATTGGCCGTGACTGGCTGGTGGATGCTGAGTCGGTCGCCAGATATCAGGCCAACCGGCGAGGGCCGGGGAGGCCACGAAAGGAGACAAAACGATGAAACGCAGCAAACGTAAGCAGGCGTTGACGAATCGAATGATGAAAGTCGGCCTCTACTGGGCTGACACCGACGCCAAGCACGAGGACGGATACTACCATGTCACCATCGCGCCAAGGTGGGGCGACACCCGCCTCCGCACACTTGATGGTGTGGAGGGCTATGTCATGGTCCTGGAGGATATAGGTGTCTATCCGCCAACGCTGCTCAATGACATTATCGGCGACTTCTGTACAATCATGGAAAGCTGGCAGTAAACCGCCCCGGTCGTGATGGCCTGGATGGGATGAAGAAGCTGCACCGCTCTTACGGTCAACGTAAGAAGCCGGGTGCCTGGATTGCGTCTTGGAGGAGAGACGAATATGGAAATGTCTGGTAAGCAGATAGCAGGAATTTGGATAGGGCTGATACTTGCGTTGCTGGTTGTGGGGGCATTGGTGTTGGTTGCTGGTTGCGCGCCCACGCCCACGGTTCAGCCAGAATATGGTGATGTGGAGATGTTGGAGAACGATGAGACGATCTCCGCACCGCCGCCGATTGACCTTGACAATGATGATGTGGCCTTGATTTGGCTGAAGGCGAGATCGCAGGGGCAGACCGATTTGGAGTTTGTCGAGGAGGAGTGTTTCAGCGGCACCGAGTCAAAGTGGCGTGAGGTGTGTCGCGTCTATGACCCGCAGGCAGGTGTCTATTGTTGGTGGTATGGCTGGCGCGGGGGAGAGCGTACTTCTGGCATGTCGTGCTTGCCCTGTTTCCAGACGGCACTTGGCTGCTGGACCGGAGAGGACTTAGGGTTGGAATGATGATAGTCTGTCTTGAGTGTGGTAGCCTTATGGTGATGGATTGCCACTATGACAACGAGAGGCGCATCAAGTACCAGTGCCCCGAGTGTGGTTATGTCCACGTGGTCGAAGTTGACTACCACGAGTAACACAAGCCCCGGTCAACACGGCCGGGGCCTTTTTGATTCTATCCTGTGACACATTCAGTCACATACTCACCCTCAATGTCCTCGCCAACCACCTGCGCCAGCGGTCCATCTGTTCGAGTAATTGCGCCAGGGCACTGGGCCTAGCCGGTTCCACCAACTGAAAGACAAACCGAAATGCGGTACGTGCCCACCCGTGCGGCGCTTGCTCCACCCCCGCGCCCATCCCCGCCACGCTGTCACTCAATCCGCTCATGGCCACCGTGTAGGTTCCCAGGCGGCCGTACATCGCAGCGTTGCCCCAGTACCCGTCAATCGCGCCCTTGGTCGTGACCAGATCCAGCCCGCCATCACGGGACACCCGAAACACCATCCCTGCCAGCGGCGTGCCGTCTACGTCCAGCACCTTGACGAAGATGCTGCAATTACCGCTGGCCTCTTCCTCGTCCAGCCAGCGGGCGTCAACCAGTTTCCAGACCGGCTTGCTTGTGTCCGGCCAGGGCAGGAATCTGACGCCAATCCAATCCAGCCGTGAATCCCAGGCGTCGCCCAGGGCGTCCGATTCGTGTTGCACCAGCCAGGCCGACGGAACCGGGCCGCTTTGCCGCACCCTGCCGGGTTGGTCTTTCAGCATTTGTACCAGGGGTAGTTCGCCGTCCAGATCCCACTCCAGATCGTACTTGTGGGTGAACCACGGACCCTGTTCCTCAGCCGGTGGTTGGTAGACGTGCATCCTGTAATTGGCGAACAGCCAGGGCATAGCACAGAAGAAGTAGTCCGGCACGTGGTCGCCCAGCAGCGGGGCCGTGCCCTCCATGTACTCGAACATCTGGCGGCTCAGGGCGGACGTGCGAAGGGGCGTCGGCTTGGGATAGCGGGGATCGTCCCCGAAGGTAGTGCCGGCCCGCTGGCCCACGTTGTAGCCACCCTCGGTCATCATAAGCGGGATGCTGTGACCACACGCCTCCACAACGTAATGATTGACCTGTTCAAAGGCCCGGAAGCAGGTGGCGTCGGTCAGGATGCTGGCGTCGGGTTGCTTGAATTCCTGCCGGGCCTCGTTGACTTCATCCCGGCCCATCTCCCAGGCCCACAGACCGCCAGCCTCCTGCCACTCCTCCTCGGTGATAGGGATACCTTGGGTGTTGATAGCATCATTGGGATATTCCAGCGGCCGTCCCAAGCAATAGTTGTGGACCGCCCCCCAGGCCCCACCGTCCAGGATGTCCCTGTGGCCCCGCTCCACGATGGCCTGGTATGGGTTCCTCAGAGAGCCCACCCCGAAGGCTGGCACGGCTGGATGGCCACCCCCCTCGAGTATGCCATAGGCATCGTGGATGAAGTTGTCCACCACGATGTCCAGCCAGTTCTCTGGCCGCTTGCGGTCTTCCCACTCCAAGGCCAGATCCGGCTCGTTGTTCGTCTCGAAGTACACCACGCCCCACTTGATGTACTCCCGCACAGCGTCCTGGCCACGGGCGCCGATATTGCCAGGGTTCTGCTCGGGCCAGTAGAACCGCACCACCGGCATCACGCCGATGTCCACCAGGCGCCGGGCGAGGTGGAGGCCGGAGCCGCCGCCGTCGTCAATCAATTTGACCCACTTGATGCCCATGGCCTGCAACTGCTCAGACCAGAAGCCCCAGTCCTGCTTGCCCTGGCTGGCCCAGTAGCAGCTCATTGACCAATGGACACCACGCCCGGTATCGCCATCCGGCCTGGGGAAGTCGCGCAGGTTCATGGCAATCTTCCCTCTCTGATTTCTATACCGGTATAGTAGTGCTTCAAAATGGTGACATAACCATCACCCGCTTCTGCCATATCGTGCGCGCCCCATTGGCACATGCCCACGCGGTGCCCGTTCTTGGGACCGGGATTGATGCAGTCGACGGGCCGCAGATGGGGCAGCGGCGCACCACCAAACCCGATTTCGTTGCCCACAGTATGGCCACCACAGTTGGCGGAATAGTAGGCATTGGCCAGCTTGCCCTGGTGCATAATGATCTGGCCTTTGGTAACTCGAATGGCCTCATCGCTCCTGTCGTGGATGCGTTCTGGATTGTAGTTTTGGCAATGGCTGCTGCTGCAGATATCCGCCTCTGGCCCATGGCGTGGATCTTCCATGGCCACCATGGCATAACTGCGGGCAGCAACGGCCTGAGCCTTGAGCGCCTCCACTGGCCAGCTAGCGGGCATCTCGGCCGGCACGACGCCCCGCAGGTACTCCTCCACCGGCAGCACTACCACCCCACCATCAGCCAGCCTGACCCGAATTGTCGGTCCCGGCGGAAGTCCCGGCTCAGTGGGGGGGATGTCAGGCACCGGGCCAGATAACAGCACCTTAGCCTGTCGCCAGTGTTTCAATACGTCATAATCTCCCCAACCATAACCAGGGCCCCCACAGAACCAATTGGCTCCAATGACTCTATCGTCCTGCGATATCAGATTGAGGTATTCCCCCATCCATTGGACGTAGGTATCGAACCACGATTCGAGACTCATCCCCACGGGGCATTGTTTCTTCCATCCGTCCGTCTTCTGATTGCCCCCAATGTCCATGCCGCACTCGGTTATAACAATCTTGTGCCTGTCAATTCCGGGCCAATGTTTGAACCGCCAGATGCGACTTGGGCGATCGGGATCATAGCTGTCAGGATGCAGTGGGCCGGTAGGGTGATAGTATTCGTTCAGCCCGATGAGGTTCTGTGGGGGGAGGTGACGAAGGAAGGCGTCAAATTGCCCTGTATACAGCTCGTGAGTTTCCACATTCTCCAAAGGCCAACCAACCGAAAGATAGAACACGACCGCCTTCAGACCTTGGGCATTGAGTATCTCAGATCTTGCCTTCTCACAAGCCACCAGCCGAGCGCAGTCGTCAGGGCTGGCCACCGGCGGCTCTGTCGGCCCCACCCAATACTCAATCCCATTCGTCTGGGCCGAGGCGATCGCATCTTGGGCCAATCGCTGCCCAAACGCTGTTGGGTCGTGCTGCAGATGGTACGACTGGTCTGCATAATACTTCCTGCCAATGGTTAGTTCGGGTCGTATCGGGACGTCTTTGGCCTCTCCCGGCTCAAAATACACCATCGTGGTAGGTTGAACTTCCCTAGCCATTTGCCAAAGCTCTGACGGCTGAAGGAGAATCTGCAGGCCAAATCCTAACATTATGCTACCCTCTCTCCTCACCTTCTGGTATATCCGATTCCGGCTCAAGCAGCCAATCCAGTTGCACCATCCGGGCCGGTGTGAGATCATCGAGAATCGGCCCCGGCGGCAGTGCGAAGTCCGGCAATTCACACTCGGTTTCCAGTAGTGCCGTTTGCTCCTCTCTGTTGGCCTTGCGGTTCGTCAGCGCGATGTGATAGCCGTTCTCAATCTCCTCCCCGTACTTCTCCAACGTCGCAATTCGTGTCTTCTCATACAATCGTATCTCCTCATTCACCCTGGCCATCACCCTTGCCAATCCATACCTGTTGGTAGCTGTCGACCTGTTGTCATTGGACAGCCAAGTGAGGGCCTCATACGAGTTGAGCAGTTGTTGTATCGTGACTTTCATTGTATTGCTCCTTCCTGAGCCTTTATGGTGCTGACAACACACCATTGGCGTCTGCTATGACTGCCCTGTTACCCGCGCCTGCTAAGGTCCCGATGCTGACGTTGCCAGTATCCCCCTCAACCACCAACTTGTCTGTGTCAACCGTGAAGTCATCTCCTGCCGCTCCAGCCAGCACGATGTTGAATACTCCACCTGTGTCCACAGTCAATGCTCTGGAAGCCAGGAGTGTTGTGCCGCCTAGGTCTAAGCTTGTCCCTGTGGCTGCACCTATCGCCGGAGTTGTCAATGCCACATTTGTGAAGGCGGGGCCTGAACCGATTGTTACGTCCTGGTCGATGAAGTCATGATCCGAGCCATCGTTGGAAACGTGGGTGTAAGCAGCGTCCCACGCATCCAGCTTGGCGGTGGGCATCAAGCCGTTCTGGGCATTGGTAGCATCCCTGGTAGCAGGGGTGTGTTGCGCCTGGGTCATGTGGTAATAATCGTCAGCAGCGCCGCCCTGAATTCGTCCCAGGTCATTGTGGTCAATTGCGCCATTGAGCGGGAAGAAGACCTCATAAGCACTCTCAACACCGGTGAAATTGGTTGCACCCCGGTAAATGATGATCTTGGATGCCAGTGTGGCAAAGTCGCTGACGATATTGGGAGCAGTTGGCACGGTCGCTGCCTGGGCTTCAGCCAGCTTGTAGCTATCTCTTCCCACGACGACGTGAAGGTCACTATCGAAATGAATGTATACCCAGAACACACCATATCGCCCAACGCCGATGTTCGCCAGATCGGTTCCGTCGTCGTACTGATAGGCAGCCGCGCAAATCTGTGACTGTTGGTCAGATGTCCAGTCGCCACCGGAATGATAATGTCGGGTGAACGTGGCGGCCCCGGTGGTGTCTACCCCGGTCGTGATTAGCTTGTTGTGGCCCAGATAAAACACACCAGCAGTAGATTCTAGATACCGGTTCCCCGTTTCCGAGATTGCGCCGCCTGATGCTCGCTCGAACCCCCTGACGTCTAGCAGTCGTTCGTGGTCATCTCGCATGACGTTTGGCAAGTGAATGCCTGATTGAATTATGTGTAGCGTGGTGTCATCTCGATACACCCTGCCCAGGTCGAAGTGCCGGTTCATTTCTATGTCAGAGTGGGTTGTGGTTACCGCAACCTTGGGCGCGCCGCCGTTGTAGTCCACATAGATGTAATTGGTAGAGACGTCCGTCAATTCCAAGCCAATCGTCTCCGCCAGGTCGAAGGCCAGTGTTTCGCCAATCTCGCTGTCCGTGGTCTTGATGAATCCGGTCATGGCCGATATGTCAATCTTGCCACTGCCGGCGTCGGTGATGGCACCACGATCAGTATAGCCGGACGATTGGGTAGTGTTGAGCCAGTCCTGGAGGCTGTCGAATGTGGCGTCGCCAAGCTCCTCGACGCTTACCTCGGATGCCTCAGATCCAACTACTACCCAGGCCGACGCATCTTCGTCCCAGGCCTTCAATACCGGTGCATCGGGCGAGGTGTCCAGCCACATGAACCCATCCTCACCAACACTCACTGTCGGTGTGTCCGGGCTTATAATAGCGAAGGACCGGAACCGGCCCCACTTGTCAGTGATTTCGGCGAACTTGGTGCGTCGTTGTACTGTGCTCATTGAGCAACCACCGCTATGGTCGGTGTGAATGTCCCGGCGCTGATTTCTACCCCTACCAACAGCGTCGGGTAATACGGTGTGCCGGTCGCCACGGTTATGGCACCCGTGGCTGCTGTACTGGGATTGGGCGAAACGGCCGTGGTATCCGAGGTGAATTCCACATCCCGCCACATGGTCTTGGTCGTGATTGTCACCGTGCCGGTCGTGCTCGGTATGCCGGTGTCGAAGAACACATACCGCTGCTCTGAGCCGGTCATATCGATGCCCCGGTACAACGTGGTCTGCGTGATCGCCGTATCAGCATTCCACAACCGCACCTCGCCCGGCCAGGGTGATGCTGCCCGTTCTACCGGCGCTTCGGGTGGCATGTAGGGTTCCCAGAACAGTGCCGCATAGGGTGTCAACAGAAGCGCCACAATCAATATCAGGCCCAGCGTGATCGCCACAAATAGTTTCTCTTTCATCGTCAACTCCTATGTAGATACAGATTGATGGTCACGGTCGCTGTGCCGCTGCTGGCCTCTGCCTCGATCATGAAGTAGGGCGAGGTCACGTCGAATGTGACGATGTTATCCCCATTGCCCAGGGCGCTGGCGATAACTGTCGCCGGGTCGAAATCATCACCGGTCTGGGTATATCGAGGTACCAGCCGCACATCCAGCGTGGCCGTCGTCAACAGTCCAGAGATGGTGACGAATGCAGTGCATTTGTTGTAGCCCCGTGCGTCTACCCCCGAGGTGCTCGATTGCCCCGTTCCCGCCTTGCTGGCGGACGTCGTGACACTGGCGCCGCTGTGGGTGGTGTCCGTGTCCCAGATAGGCAACACGCCCAGGGCGGCATAGTCCTTGCTGGAAAAGGTCTGCTTGCTTATCGCCCGGAGCAAGGCAAAATTGCCGGTACTGGGATCCACCAGGCCCAGGAACTTCTGGCTTCCGGCATCGAGTGGTAGGGTATCTGGAATTGTCTGGCTCATAGTCCTCTCCTCATACGCCGCAACTGGGCAGCGTGCTCATAGCATCATCACTTTCGCCGCCACCGGCCGCGGCCGGACTGGTCCCGCCGAACAGGAACCGGGCCTCCTCGAAATCATCAGCCTCCACAAATGATGTCTGGCCATAGGCCAGCCGCACGAAGCAAGACGGGATGGAACTGGCCGGGACGCTCGGGTGTGGCAACGGAACAGCCGTATTGTCTACTCCCAGCTCGCCAGCGATCGCCTTGATGGTATTATCCATCTTGTCCAGATATGTCAGCACTCGCCGGGCCTTGTCGGCTGTACCTGGCTCGTAGGACGACAGATCCAGCGTGCCCCCGGCATATCGAACCCGTGCCCCGGCGTGATGATACAACAACGGCGCAATGTCAACCGTCAACCCACTGGATATCTGCGTCCGTAATGGCACGATGGCTCGTAGGTAGGTATTGACCGGGTCTGACCCGTACGTCCCTTCCCGCCATTCATGGCTGTCGTGATGTTCTGGCAGCCAGGGGAAGTTGGGCGGCATGGTCGGGTCACCCGATATGCCGGGGTATAATGACAGTGTATCATAATCTACCGCCAATACCTGCCGCAACCCCGGTATCTTCGGGCTGTGCGCAATGAGTACCGGTGTTCCCGCCAGCTTGGCCCCCCCGACGTTGAACGCCAGAAAGACGCCCCCATGCTGAGAATATTCCTTTACCCAGCACCACGAAGGCATGTCAGCCTGCTCCACCGCCCCGTCAACCTCGATCAGCTCCCCCTTGGTGATGATCCGGTTAGGGTCGAATTGGGTATCATGCTCTTGCTTGGCAATCAGGGCATCATAGAAATCAGTCATCAGACATACACCAGTGACCGGATAGCGCCCCCGGACGGGTAGGACAAGTCGCCCCAGGTTTTGCCATTGTCGCCACTCTCCACCACTATGCTGGCAGCCCCCACCGCCAGCCGGCCCGGTAGTCCAGTGAACGCATCTGGTGGCACGCCGGCGGCCAGTCCCATCGAAGCGGCCTGTAATGCCAGCGTGCCTATGCCCCGGTAGAATGATGGGATTGCTCCATTGCGCACGGCTGACATGGTGTCATCGTCGTCAACCACGAACGCCCCGCAATTGTCAGCGCCCCACCCGTTCTCTACCGCTGAGAATGATGCACCGCCGTCGATCGATAGGGCAATCTGGCTGGCTGGCGTGGGTATCTGCCCGTAGACATAAACCTGATTGGCATTGAATTCCTTAACCTTGGGGAAAGCGGTGTAGGTCCCAGCCACGGCCTGGTCGATGGTGGCGCTGCCCAGGCTGGTCTCGCTCACCAGGGACAGGTCGCTGGTAAGCCGCTTCTGGAGGTAGAGCGTACTGCCCTTGACAACCGTGATGTACAGATATTGCCCGCTGGCGGTATCGGTGTCCATCCAGATGGGGTAGGCTTCAGGGGGATTTATGGTGAGGTTGCTGAATGTTATCTGATTGACATCATGATAGCCTTCTCCCGCGGGAGGAAGCCCCCCCCCCACTCTAAACCGTATCATTACATATTTGTTTGTACATGCCGCCGCCACGTCTGTGGTTACTTTACAGACTGGTGTATAGCCAGGGTACGCATCTCCTTGGCGCGGATCGAAACTCGTGAGCAATACCCAATTTTCATTATCGGTTGACGTGTAAATGTATACATAAGAGTCGTGATTACCAAACGCTGCTGTGTAAGACAGATTCTCTGCAAAGTGGGTAAATGTCATTCGTTGCGGATATCTAAGCTGGACACAGCGCAACCACGCTGGAAAACCAGGGATGCCATCTGTCCTATTAATCCGGTTAGCTCGCCAATAACCATTCTGGGTACATTGCGCCACATCGTACCAAACACCCAAACTTTCTGTTGTGGGATCGGTGTAGCCATCTTGAGAAAATGGTTCTACAATCCAATTTTGGGCACCATCAGAGAAATCGAATGTATAAGAGTCTCCGCTAATACCCTCTGCCACCTTTTCCCACGTCCAGGCCGCCCCATCCCCGGTACACTTCAGCACCCAGGCCCGCCAGTCATCATCCCCGTTCTGCCAACGTGCCAGGAAGTAGTGTTCCCCGGAGGTGTACACGTTGTCGGTGCGCACCACGAATTCTACGTCAGCCACGGTAGGCGCCGGGCTGTCATTCCAGGTGTTGGGTGGGTTGCTTATACCGGTCTCTTCCACCCACAACTGGCCACAATTCGTGCTCCGGTATATCTTGCCATCCTGTACCCGCCACATAATAGCGTCTTCGATGTTGGTACTATCCTGCGTGGCCTGCCAGTGGGGGTCGTAACCACCCTGATTGTCAGATGTGCCGTCGCCGGTGTTGCGTTCTTCCCATCCCTGGTTAATGGTCTGATTGTAACAACCCAGGTTCTTGTCGAATGCCATCAGTCTGCCAGACGCAGCCGGTGGTTCCACGGGATCGGGTGGAACCAGCGGCGGATCAGGGTCGCTCGGAGGCGTGACGGGGTAGTCATCATCATCCCCGCCGGTGGTTGCTATCCCGGCCGCTGCCGTGACTTCCGGCTCGAATACGCAATTGGGCAACAGAACTCCGTTGGCGTGATCGAAGTCAGCCGCGATGCGCCTGGGTATCAGCTTCTTGTCCGTCCACTCGATGCCCCGTTCGGTATCCCCGGCCGCCAGTGTCAGCGTCCACCATTCCTGTGGCACCAATTCCAGCGCCCCCAGATAATGGCCAGCGAAATTGATCCGCGTGTCTGGGTATTCGTTGTTGGCGGCCCAGAGCAGGCGGCCGGCCAGGAGGTTCGCCTGGGCCTGGTCATCCAGCACCTGCCGCTCTACGTCCATCACCGTAGCCCCCACGTCGTTGGGCACGTCGCCCGGCGCCCTGGATCCTATGGCTGCCAGTGTGGCCCCATCGTAGGACATGCCCGACAGTTTCACCATCGCCACCCGGCTCTCCGGTCGGTGAGTGACGACTATTTCATCCCGCCGGTCAGTGGCGGCAATCTCGCTCACCGTGGTCTTGTTGCCCCGATCGGTGTCGTTCAATAACTGGATGTCCTCCTCGAGATGCACCTGGCCGTACTTGTTGCAGCATACGTGGGCGAAGATCCCGTGCTGCCGCGCGAATGTGTCCACCTGGCTGTACAATGAACCCCTGGCGAAGTCCTCTATGGTGCGCATCTTCAGCCTATTGGAGGTTGGCAAGAACACATCAGCAATGTCGAATATGGTACTATGCCAGCGCCAGAAGTGGTGTACCGCCTTGGCGACGGTCGGGTTGCTGTACTCATACCATTGATCCTGACTGCCGTAAATCATCTTCAGCGGCACGCTGAACATCATGTGCCGCTTCATCAAGCCCTCGATGGTAGTCGCCTCGAATTCCACAGCTCCGGTGTCCCAGTTCTGGCGGACCGTCTCGCCCCGCACATAGCCGACGAATAGGACGTTTCTGGCATCGGCTGAATTGACTTTGTACCCGCCGATGTCCACATCATTGCTGCCATAATGGGCATCCTGCCAGAGCAGTACCAGGGTACCATCTGGAAAGGTGCTGGGGGTGCAATCATCGAATACCTGGAATTTCGCCGTCCACCCGCCCCGTTCCCAGTCCCCGACGAAGTTCCGGACGTTGAACTTGGTGAACGGTGCATTGGCCCCGGTGGCATCGTGGACGAATAGTGGTCGGTAGGTGCTCTGTGACTTGCCGTTGTTGTCCGTGACCTCCAATTTGAGCCAATGGGTGCCGGCCGCGGTGAACGAGATACCGGTGGCGGCTAGGGTCGGGCTGCCGATGTTGCCGCCGGTAGCAGACCAGAGATAGTCCGTGATTGAACTGCCGGCCATATAGTACGACTCGCTGGCGTCGATGTTGAATGCCAGGCTGTTGTTCACCAGGATACCCGCCCTGGGTGGCCCGGCGATGGCCACCGGCGGAGGCTGTGAATTCTGGTCATCATATTCTACGTCGTAGTCCTTGTAGAATACCCCGGCAGCCGTGAACCGTGGAAAGACCGGCCAGAGTTCGTAATTTTCCTTGACGGTCAGGTACTGGTCATCTTCCCAGACCAAGGCATTCTCAGATACCGTCAGAACGTTCGTGGTGGTATTGATGGCTCGTACCCGCAACTTGCCAACGTCGTGCAATCCCACCGAATCGCCTACCCAGAGCGTCTGCCCGGCCACGACATCCGCCTCGCCGTCGTCTCCGTCGTAGGTGATCGCCCTGGCCCCCCTGTCTGGCGTGCCCATGTTGACCCGGCCGGTGAACAGGCTGTCGGGCGCCAGGACACTCAGCCGCAATTCTACCTGGTGCGGATGGTTGGACCGGAGATAGCCCTTTTCGGTAGGGGTCAGTGCGGTCATTTACACGGCCTCGAGCTTCCGAAATTCCAGGCTCACATTGGCATAAATCCCGCCGAATTGCCGCCTCGCCAACAGGCCACCCGGCCAGAGCATCTGTGCCGTGTAGGTAGCGAATGCGCCGGTGCTAATCCTGGTAGTGATGTAGACGCTGGCGCTCCGTCCGGTACAGAATGTCCTCATCTGTGTCACCTGTGCCTGTGTCAGATAGTCGAAATTCCAGGTAGCCGAGGGATACCCGTCGCCCTCGCTGCTCCCGTCCGAGCGGTCATACGTCCGGCTCCACTCGTTGTAGGTGCCCTGTGGCGGGTTCACCGGCGTGGCCAACGATTCCAGATTGGTCGTTGCCGATGTGCTGTCAGAGATACCGTAGCTGTATTGGGTCATCTCAGCGCCCCCTCCCATACAATACCAGCGAGTCGTTGATCTGTGCCTGTATCATCGCCACCAGCGCTGCCGGTGGGGTGGTTGCCTCGTTCACAGTGAAGCTGGGGCTGTTGACGAATGAGCCCCCGGTCACACCCCCACTGCCAACCATTCCGGCCGCCTGCGATATAGACGTGCCGCCTGTGGCGATGTTGCGCATTCGTTGGAGGTGGGCCGCGTAATCCTCCTCCAACTGGGCCTCACCTTCCCGCCACTGGCGTGACCAACTGCCAAGCCAGACACCCTGGTCTGCCAATTCATCGGCGAATGCGTCGTCCCGCGCCGATTTCTCATCAGCGAAAGCGGTCTGCATATCCGTCAGCCGATCTTGGTGATCCTGGTCGTATTGCACCATCATTTCCTGGTGCTGCTCGGCCTCCCGTTCCCTTCTCTGGTCGAAGTCAACCTGCTGGTCTTCTCTCCTCAGCTCAAAGCCGGCCTGGCGCTGTTCCCGTTGCCTGACGAATTGCTCCTCCTGGTCTGCCAGTTGCCGGCCATATTCCGTGCTTCTCTGGCTGGCTGCGTCTCCGTAGTCCTCCTCAGCCCGGCGCCGTTGCACTTCGTACTGTCGCTGATTGCGCAGGAATGCCAATGCGTCCCGATTGCCGACTGCATCCTCTTGCCGCATGTCGTAATCTTCACGCATCCGGCCCATCTTCTTCTGGTGATCAGCCTCCATCTGGGCTATCTGTTCACCGAATGCCTCAGCGCTGTCTTGCCGCCGATCATAATACGTCTGTTCTGCTTGCTGCTCCTGCCGCCGGTAGTCCCGCAACTGGCGGCCCTGCTGTTTGGTGAAATCCTCCAGTGCCTGTTCCCGCTGGCTGGCGTAGGACTGCTCCATCTCTACCCGCCGCTTGCCGTATTCATCGACGGTATCCTGGCGCTGTTGGGCGTAGTCCTTCTCCAGCCTGGCTGCCTCTTTGGCATAATCTGAGTAGGCCCCTACTGCATCAGCCCGTGCCTTGGCTGCTTCTCCCGCTGCCTTTTGAGCCTCGGCGCTGTCTGTCTGGGCGGCGGTATTCTCCTTAGTAGCTATAGCTGCCTCTTCTTCTGCTTGACTCATTTCATCCAGTTGGTCGGTCAGCTTCTCTGCCTCCAGTGTCGCCCAGGAATAGCGTTGTAATGCTTGAGCAAAGTGACTTGCTAAATCCCCAATGTCTTTCATTTCTTCCGGTCGTATGAATTTCGGTGTCAGAACAGCGGCAGCCGTACTCCACGCTGCCAGCCGTTGTGCCTTGGCAACCTCGCCCACCGCCTCTCTGCGCGCTATTGCATCCTGCCACGCCTGCGCGCCCTCTTTCAGGGCTACTGCTACCTTTGTCAACGTTTCGATAACTCCGCCGGCAACAAGGAAGGATCCGAACTCCGCCTGGAAGTCGGCCCAAGCGGCGGTCAGTGCTTCTATCTGCCCTAGCTTGTCAACAACGACTTCCCCGCCCAATTGCTCGACCCGTTCCCGTCCCTTCTCCAGCGCCGCATTGGCGAACGCCTGCTTCCGTTCTACCTCGGTCAACTCCTCAGCCGTCTTCCCCAACTCCCTGGCATATATGGCATAGGCTTCTTCCAGCTTGAGAGTGATACCCAGGTTGTCCAGGATCATCGGAGATTGACGGCCCAAGGCTGTTGTCAGGTCATCCACTGAGGCTGCCGCATCCCTGCCCATTGCCTGGCCCAGAACGATGGCAATCGTGGTAAGCTCTTTCATCTGGTCTTCATTCTCGACGATACCAAACAGCATGGCCTTGTTGGCGGCTGTCATTGCGTCTACCTGATTGACCATGCCCTTCGACGCATCCTGTATTGATTTCACCATTGCGTCGCCGGATGTACCGATAGACTGTGCCAGATTGTCGGTAGCTTTGCCCAGGCGCTCGGCTTGGCCAGCCATCTTGAATGACTGCTTGCCGAATATGACCAGGGCCCCGGTCACGCCCGCCAGTCCCAGGGCAAGGCCCAATTGGGACGCAGCGCCAGTCAGCGCATTGACCGACTTCTGCGCCTTGCCCAGTTCGGCCTTGGTCTGCGTCCCGCCCTTAACACGCAGAAGGATTTCAAGGATGCTCCGTAACATCGCTACTGCTCCACGTTGGTCTTAACCCGCTGGCTTACCCCTGCTATCATCAACAAGTCTTCCAACACCACCTCCGGTTGTTCCAGGAGGCCACCTGAATATGGCAGGAATTGCCAACCGGTGGCCTCCATCAGTGTCCAGGTTTGCCATGCTCGCTCCAGGTCGTTAATGGGGACATCGCATACCTCCTCGTTTCGCTCCTGGCGCTGCTTGTGCCAATGCGTCAGCCGTTGACGCAGAACGTCGTTGTCAGCTACCCTTTTTTTTCGGCTTCTTCTTCTGCCTCCTTATCATAGCCAGGCAGCCAGTGTGGATTGAGCCGGTAGGTGGCCTCCTCCCACCGAGTCACCAGCACCTCCGGCAATTCCAGGAAGTCCTCGAACTCTAGTGGCCAGGGGATGCCGTCCGCTTCCACTACACTCGCCACCAGGTCAGGGTAGGTGACGATCGCCAGCACCCGCCGGGCTGGCTCTATCTTGCCTTCCTTGGACGCCCGGAATGCCTCCCCCTTGGCGATGCTCCGTTGCATCCCCATGAGGATGGAGGCCGCACCCACGGTTATCGTGATGTCGTTGTACTCTACCGTCTCAGTGTCACGTCTATTCATGCTCATAGAACATGACCAGCTTGTTCTGGGTTGTCGGGGCGGTCTGGAATGTTGGGCCGGCAGTTGTCATCGTGTATTGCCCGGCGGTTTGCAATACCCCGTCGATCCACAATGCCACCTTGTCGGTGCTGGCCGCTTGGTAGCTGGCGGAGAATAGAAAGTCCGTGGTTGCTCCATCTCCGTCGAACGCCACCAGCCGCGGCTTGTACTCTGAGATACCCCGGAAGGCCTGTGCTCTCAAGCAGCCCTCGGTTGCTGTCGCCAGTGCCGTGCCCCAGAGATGGTAGGCGACGAACTGCGGCCGGATTGCAAACACCCGCTCCTCCGGTGTGTCTACATCGAAGCCGGATGCGATGGGGATGACATAGCACTTCGGGAACAGTCGGAACTCCCAGCGCCGTGACCCTTCACTGGCGCCGCCCGACACGTCCAGCGTTTGCCGATATGCCAGCAAGGCACATTGGTTCTCTTCTCCCCGGTTGTCGGTGCCCAGCGCTAACAGTGACATCTCGCCCACTGTGAACGCGACCTCGTCAGTCACGAGGTCATCTATCGCATCGTTGGTCTTGCTCACCGTCAGCGTGCCCGAAATAGGCTCCGTTGGCGGCAGGGTGTCCAACTGGAACACCCGGTCATCTCCCCGGTGTACGATCTGTTGTGGCTCCGGGTCCGTGATCGCCAGGCTGCGTGCCCCCTCGATCTGATCTCCCTCATAGGCGTTGCTGTCTGTTGCTGCCGGATAGCTGGTGCTGTCCAGTACCAACACCTGGCAGTGCCTGAAGCCTACTCCTGCCCTAGTTGTCGATGGTGTTGTCATCGTCGGTCACCTCCTCAGTTATTGTCGGTGCGGTTCGTGTTCGCGTCTTCTTGATTGGCGCCGCGTTACTCTCCCAGAATGCCCGACCATTGGGCGATATTGCTACCACCCGGCCCGGCTTTGTGGGGTGCGGCCTCACCTCCACTTCTTTCCCAGTCCAGGGACACCTCTTAGTAATCGACATATGTTACCTCCGTCAGTTCCACTACCTCGACATTGAATTGTACTCCCAGATATAAGTCGCCAAAGAGCGCCATCAGCCCGCTGTCACCCACCAACCTGGCTACTTCCACATCTGCCAGCGACAGCAGTGTAGGCCTGGCTGCCAGCGCATCCCGAACCCTGGTGATGAGCGGCTCCACTACGTCACATTGCCTGAAGAAGTCGATGGGCGATTCCATCGGCGCCGTGATGAGTGTAGCCCGATATGCCCGCGTCTCCGCCAGCAATTCGCCCCGAGCCTCATACGTTGCCGGGCCGGGGAAGTTGACGAAGCAGGGCATCATAGCCTGGTCTAACCGGTTGGGTGTCTCATCGAATGAATATGCCTTGGTGATGCCGGTGATGGCTCCCTCAATCTCCGCCAGCCGATCGGTGATGGTTTCGACGCTCATCGAACCCTCCGCCGCTTGTACCGCAACGCAACGCGCTTCACATCACTGGGCGCACTCTCCGGGATGACTGTCGTCCCAGTCTCTGTTTCGATCCGAGGCGTGTAGGGTGTATCTCGTTGCGCGTACAGCCAGGCCGCCAGTCGCCTTACGGCCCGGCCTACATCCTCCACCGGCCTGAATACCTTCACAGCATCATCAGTGGCGTGTATCGCTGCCGTAGTGCCGTTCACCCCCCGGCGAACCGTCAGCACATTGGGCATGGTATTGATAGCCGTTACGTACAGATGCTCAGCGCCGACCTTGATCGTCTGTTGAACTTTGAATCGTGGCGTGATACCGTCCAGGTCTGCCCCATCAGCGTCGTTCACGGTCATGCTGGTAGCGTCTGCTGTCATATCCGCCTTCAGGGTGTCCACCGCGTCGAATGCGTTGTCCCAATCCTCGTGGAAGCCCCAGATGCCGGTGATGGCATTGGCCTGTTGTGGCGTGCCGGAGAATAGCAATATCGGCACATCGCCATCGGTGTCCATCACCAGACGGTTGTATGGCTGTACATTGTAGCCATCGCCACACATCAGGAAATAGTCTGCCGCCGCTACCGCCGTGTCCCCGTTCTGAGTTGTGAACGTATCAATATCCAGCAGGTCATCGTCCACGTCCAGCCGGGTAGGATTGTCAGGATGGTCGAAGTACCGCGTCTCCGTCAGCGGGTAGAAGTGCCGGTGGGTTTCAGCATCGAACATCCGGCTGGCGTCGGTCACGAAGGCACGCAGCTTCTCATCGCTGTTATCATCTGTGATGCTCAGATATGTCTTCAGGTCTGCCAGGGTTGTGTATTCGTTCATGCTGCCTCCGGTCAATCTGGGGCCGTTCTACGGTTTCTGCGGTATCCAGATGCCTTTCTATCAGCGGCACGCCTCTCAGCGGCTCTGTGTGCGTCCTGGGCCATCTGTGTGCTATTCGTTGCCCAACAATAAACGCCGCTCCCCAATGGCGTTCGCACTATGACTGCCATCGAAAAGCGGCGTTGGTCAGACTGCCTGTTATTCGGTTGTGGCTACTCTATGCTATGAGGCTGGCCACTCCTTCCGTATTGGGGCACCATAATCATGCAGATCGTCTGACGATGCCCCTACGGCTGGCTCAACCCAGGCGGCGCTGGTCACATCCACTACCGGGTAGCGCACATTGCCAGCGTCGTCAACAATATGGACTGGCGTAGGCGGACATAATGGGGTCCCGATACCAATCCCGCCAGCGCCTTCCGCTGCGATTGCTTCGACCGGCTTGACTACACTGCCAATCGCCCCTGTGCCAACCAGCGCACCAAATGCTTTGATGAAGTTACGTCTTGTTAGCATCGGGTACTCTCTTCTTCTCGACTGCTATTCGCCCCTTTTCCAGAGCAGCATTGGCGAATGCTTGTTTTCTCTCTACATCAGTCAATTCATCCGCCGTCTTACCCAACTTCTTGGCGTGTATGTCGTAGGCTTCTTCCACCTTGACCGTGATACCCAGTGGGACCGGCGGAAATAGGCGGCCCAGGACGGCTGTCGCGGAAATCTCCTTTCGTGTTATCATCGGGCATTCCCTTCTGGCTTATCAGCCATCTCGACAATCGTTTCAGGCGACAGGCATTTCCCAAAGAGCTTGTCGTATGCCGCTTGCACATGCTTCTCTGTCACCGGCTCGGGCTTCACCGGCTCTGGGGGAATGTACTCAGGCAGCATACCAACTGGTGCCGATGATGATAACGTACCAGCCACTCCAGAAAATGCCAGTGCTGCCTTGTTGCGCGCGAGCTGCTGAGATTCAAGAAGTGCGCGCCGGGATAGTTCATCGGCATACATCTTAACTTTTCTCTCGGCTTCCTCTTTGGCCCGTTCTCTGCGTTGCCCTGGTATCGTCGCGGCGTACTGTCTGACTTCCTCCCCGCGCCCCCCGGCTATTGCCCTGGCATGTTGTTCGTCACGGGCTATCACATCAGTAGACACAAAATCGTCATATGGGCGCTCGGGATGGATTGAAACATCTTCATTCACCAAGCCCCCATGCCACGCGCTAGGGAAGGCCCTGTCGACGCTGATTACGCCGCCATCGAATGCCATTTTGGCTGTGTAGAGGCCGTCTCCTCTTTTCAGAAGGTCGAGAAGTTCTGTGGTGGGATTGAGTGGGTGTTCCTCTACCTTACCATATTCGTACCCACCACAGAGAATTTCAGCATCGCCCTTGTTGTCGAATACACCAACGACATCATCTCCTGAGCCCCACTCGGGCACTATGACCACGTAAAGCATCTTCTGTTCCACTTCGCACTCCTTTCGGGTTGCTATTGTGCCATTGGCTACTTGACGGAGTTCCGCCAAGGTCCCACCCAACACTTCCGGCGTTGTCTTGCTCATTACTAGCACTCCTTTCGGGTTACTATCATCAATTACAGATCACGAATACCAGTATGAATATCAAGATCGTTGCGATGAGCCAGAATAGCGTCTCTTGCCGACCACTCATACTCCTTTCGGGTATCACCCCTGCAAGCCAATCCATAATGCGCTCCACCGGAATGCGCACCGGCTCCAATGCCTTTATGACTTCTTGACGGAATTCCGCCAAGGCCTCATCAAACTCTTGATACGGGTCCAGCGTTGTCTTGCTCATGGCATAGCTACTCCTTTCGGGTTGCCCCTATCTTACCACGTTTCCACGCTTTTCGCATCTCCGATGTCCGCTCGATGCCCAGCCAGGTTTCCAGCGCGTCGAGAAACATCAGCAGCGCCTGTCGTGCCGCCAGCCAGAAGGTGCGGTCAGGGTCGGTCATTCAACTCGAACCTGAGCTATCTTGTTCAACGACGCTCTCATATCAGCCCCTCGCGGACTTCCCAAGTATTGCATGATTTCATTTTCTAAAGCGCGGTTGGCCCTGCCTTGCCTGTCCAGCCTGTCGAACAAGGCAAACACTACCTTGAAAAACAGTATGGTAATCCCCACAGCGGCAAGGACAGTGCCTACAAAGAGAAGCTCACCCATCACCCCACTCCTTTCCGGTCAGGCATCAGTCCCCCTTTTATATTGGAAGATGCCTTGTGATTGCGCGCGTTCCGGCTGGAGCGTGCCACACTTCTGACATCTCGCCATTATGCGCGACGTCGCCGATGATGGGTCATCCATGGTAACCATCACTAAGCCACCACAGGCCAAACACCTATCCTGTTCTGGCAATGTCCCGCCCGCATTCGTTAATGTCCTGCCCGCATTATTTGTCGTTCCGTTCATTTCAAATTGGCTCGCCATCACGCTGCCTCCTCCACCAGTTCTCGCCCATTCCCGCCAGCGCCAATCCGCTCTACCGCCTCCGCTATCCGTTCTGGCAAGATGCTGTCATTCCAATCCAGCGGGGAAGCCTCCATCGTCTCTGCGTGCCGGTAGTGTTCCAGTGCCCGTTCCCATTCACCCCACTGGGCATTCAGCATCCCGGCGAGTGTGAACAGATGTCGCAGGTGGGCAAACCGCTTGAACGCCTGCCCTAACAGCGCCTCTGCCTGCGCCCGCTGGCCGGTGTTGGCATAACTGGCGATGGACATGTAGTGCGCCTGGTAGACTTCGGTGTCCCAGTCCAGCGTGGCCGGCGGATTGAGTATCACCGGCTTGGCGTTGGCGATGGCCCCGGCGGCGTCGCCCAGTACGTATAGAATGTTTGCCAGATGGTATCGCGTTCGCAGGTTGCTGGGATCTTCTGCCAATTGCTTGATTATGATGTCCCGGTTGCGGATTGACTTCACCCGTTCTTCTTCTTTCGTCTGCTCATAGCCCAGGTGCCGGATAGGGATGTCGGTGGTCACGATTCGTAATCCAGCCCGCAAGGCCGATATGGTTGCGTCCTCGTGTACTGCCCCCTCGAATTGCACACCCCGATGGTTGCGGAATAGCGCCAGGTGATTGGTGGTGACCATCAAGTCGTTCGGGCATCTGCTGGTAACCTGGCACATGAACGCATCTGCTTTATGCCCATCGATGGCCTCTTGCAGTGCCCCAACTGCCTCAGGCTCAATCCGATCGTCTGCGTCCATCCAGAATATCCAGTCGCAGGTTGCATATGTCAACCCATAATTGCGAGCCGCTGCGAAATCATCACACCAGGCGAATTCTACCACGGTGCATCCCAGGCCCTCCGCAATCTCTCGGGTATCATCAGTGCTTCCGGTGTCCACCACGATGATTTCGTCTACCCAGTCCAGAACCGGTGCTAGGCAGTCGCATAGGTTCTCCGCTTCGTCCCTCACGATCATGACCATCGAAATCGTCTCTATTCCGTCCTGGCCGGCAATCTCCGGCAATGGGACATAGTGCGCATCTGCATCCCACTGGGGCAGAGTCATCACGTACGTGTCGCCCCGCTTCACCTCTGCCGGGATGTCCCACTTCTCCTTGTACCGTCCCCAGTTGGTCTCCATCGCGTCTTCCCAGGCGTCACCGAATGCTACCCCGCCGGCGTGGTGAATGAACACGTCCCTGGCCAGGGCCATACTCCAACCGGCGATAGTTGCCCGGAGGCCATAATCATTGTCCTCGTAGTTGCCGGGGAAGAACCGCTCATCGAATGCTCCAATTCGGTCGACCAACTCCTGCTTGATGGCCAGGCAGAAGCCGCTCAGTCCGTGTACCTTGACCATCTGCCCGGCATTGGCCTTAGCCCAGTCATCTGCGAATTGGGCCATCTCTTCGTCGGTGGTATACGGCACGTCGCTCACTGTCTGACTTGGCAGGCTACGATTGCTCATTGCACCCACCAGCCCTATGCCCTCGAAGCGAAATGGCATGAGTAGTCGTTCCAGCCAGCCATCGGTGACGATGGTGTCGTTATTGAGCAGCACGATGTACTGCCCCCGGCTCATCGCCAGTCCCCGGTTGACGCCGCCAGCGAAACCAGTGTTGTCATTCAGAAGCAGTGCCCGCACATCGTCATGTGCATTGGCATGCTCTGTGATCCAGGCTGGTGTGCCGTCCTTGCTGGCATTGTCCACCAGTACGATCTCGTAGGGCGAATGTGTATGCTCTCTGATGCTGGCCAAGCATCTCTCGGTGTGCTCCAATCCGTTGTGGGTGACGATCACGATGGTGGACAGCCATTGCTTGCAGTTGGCCGTTATCCGGGCATCGTTGCACATCATGCGATACAGTTGTGCTACCTCGTTGGGCGCCTCGTCTGGCAGCGTTTCGGTGTGGTGCCACAATTCCGGCCGGATAGATTCGCAGGCTGCGGTCACGACCTGATCATCCACCTCGATTTCCAGGAACCTCAGCATCCGCCGCAATTCACGCTCCGGTCGCTCCTGGTATGCATCCATGTGTGTCGTGAACCGTTCGTCGAATGGCACCCGTTCCATCAGCCGCAGGTTGTACTCGTTCCACAGCCAGTAGCCGTGGGGAATACTCAATCCATTGCGAACCGCCAGCGACGCCGCCACCTGGTAGGGATCACGCAGACAGATGATTGTCCTGACCTCCGGTATCATCGCTCGCCAGAACTCAGTCAATAAGGCGATGCGCGGATCTTTGATTGCCCAGGGCCGGTCGGTGTCACTTATCTGTGCCAGCAACCCCTGCGCCTCCTGCTGGTATTCCGGTCTCACCAACATCTGCTGTGGCGGGAAGTCCCATCCACCCAGGGCGCTGTTCAATATCTTGTTGTTGAGATACGTGATGTCCCGGTTCTCCCAGAAACCGGCCTGATTGTCCTGTGCTGCTCCCAACAGGCTGGCTTCGTCACCCAGGGACACGCCGCACAGGTTCAACATCCGTGCCACCATCGACGTGCCACTCCGGTGCATTCCAGTTATGATTATGCCGGTCATGCTGCCTTCTCTCTGCGTTCATCACGCCATCCATCAATGTCGCATGATGGCATCTTACCGTGAAGGGCCTCTACCAATAGCACATACGCTTCGGCCACATCCCCTTCGTCCATCTTGGCAATCGCTTGCCTGATGGCCTGACGCAACGATAGCAATTCAGCATCACTCATGCGTATCCCAGCCTTTCTAACATCGGCGCCAATATGGGCATAACTCGCCCCTGGTCTGCTTCGGCCATGTTCTCCTGCCAGCGGCCCATCCGCGTCTTGTGGTCATTCCGGCACCAGGGCGTCAACCCTGATACATTGGGGTCTATCCGATCTGCGATCTGCCTGCAGGCCAGGGTCATCTCATCTGTCCACGGCAACGACAGATAGTCTAGTACCTGTCCAATCGTGGCCCCTGGATGGACAAGTAGGTCCTCATACCGTATCTGCATGAATGACCCTTCTTCCAACTCGGTCAGAAGGCAACCCATAATGCGCCGCCAGAAATGGGCGCATCGCTCCAGGCCCTGGTATGAGGCCTGCAGCATTCGCCAGTACGGCGGCTTCAGGTGATTCCAGTCCTCACCCCCTATCCCCGGCATCAGTGAACAGGTCACGTCCCTCCCGTCTCGAACGATGTGGATGATCTTGCAATCCGGCCAGATGGCTCGCAAGAATGGTATCTGTACACTGTGGCATGGATTCTTCTCCAGAACCACTCGCTTGCCCTGGCGTAGCTTCTCCACCTCATGCTGCAACCGCGCCGCAATCAGCGGCGTCGCGTGCCTGGCATCCAGTCGGTGCCCGCCAAATGGCGATGTTCCCCACCTCAGCAACTCGAACAGGTACTCGATGTCGGGGTGCGCCCCTACCACCTGGCCCAAGATGCTTGTTCCAGATCTGGGACAGCCCGTGATGAATGCGACTGTCCCTGTCATTTGGCACTTGGCTTTCTCGCCTTGCGCGTGTATGTGCGCTTCGATGCTGGCACTACCTCTGGCTCGACTACTGGCTCTGGCTCCTGCTCGGCCTCCACAGGCACTCGCGCCAGCCCATTGCCAATCAGCGTTCTCGCGTACCAGTCCGGGTATTCCACCACGTCGCCCACTTTGCGCTCGATGGCGCCGGCGAATTGGCCGTGGAAATCGCTGTACATTCCGTCAGTCGTTATGCGCACTTTCATTGGTGCCTCCTACTCCGTGTCGTAGTCTACGCAGACCGTGAAGTCCAGCGTAGAACCGCTAGTCACTTCGTCGGCATAGAATACCAGATCGCCAACTCCGACAGCGCCAGAGATTGCCACCGTGGAACTGATGGCCGTGTCATTCTGCCAGGATATCGATTCCAGTGTGCTGTTGCCACCGAAGTTATCCATCACGCCACTGGCAACTCGCAATGATAGCCCGTGCTCACCGAACTCGCGGCGGGTATTGAATACCCCAGATACATTGGCTATACGAGCCGTACCCAGCCATTGGGCCGTTCCGTCGGTGGCGTCGTTCTCCGTAATCACACCCCATGAGGTACGCCATGTATGGGTGCTACTCACAGCACCGTATAGCCAGACCCGCTTGACGATCACCAGGTTTGTCGCGGTATGTGGCCAATCGGTACTGTTGCTCAGATCCACCAGCAGATATGCAGTATCGGCGCTGATGGCACCGACCTCCTCATAGCAGACACTGTACGGTGTTCGGGGTATGTTGCCCACCCTGGCCACCGGTATCTCTGCCTGGCAACCCACTATTGCCAGAATGATGATGATTGCTACCACTGCTCCGAAGAGCGCTATTCCCAATCGTTTCACGATTTCCTCCTCTCATATGCCCTGAATGCCAGGGCGTCCGTGGCTGCCGTTGCTTGCGCGTCCATCCCCTGTATCCGGTATCGCACCAGTGACAGCCTCACCCGCTGTTTCGCCAATGCCAGCGCCCGTAACGGCTCTATACCCAACTGCATCCCCCGCCGGAACCACTGGCCCAGAAGGCCGGCCCCGATGGGATTACTCAGCCCATTCCAGTTGACGCCTTCGCCTCCGATTACATACCTGGCCCCGGCATCCAACAATGCATCCAGCATTGGTGAATTGCTATCGGCCAGGTGGCAGGTGGCAGCGAAGACCACAGTACCATATAGGCTGACGTTCTCCAACTGCTCAGCGGTGAGCGCCACGATATGCCGGCCCATGCCACCCTTGGCGTCTGCTTGCCCGAACCACTTCGGGTTGCCCGGCAGGCCGTGGAGGTCGAAGTATAATAGGTCCCGACCTTCCAACTGAGCAACATCGAAGGTGGTGCTATCCCGTGGCGGGGAGGTGACCGGAGCCACCCCCGCCGCCTTCCGGGTTGCGCCTACGAACGATTCGGCACAGTATGCGAAGATATTCAGATCAACCTCCTACACTATCGCCCGGGTCACATCAGGCGATACATCACAACTACCGATCGCCTTCGTAGTAACCACGCTGGTCGTAATCTCTTGTACATCGTAGTACATCTTGCTACGGTCCACAAGGACAACGGTTTCAGCGAAGTCCAGGGCAATAGTAATGTTCCCATCATCTTCGTCGTCAATGGTGATACTGCCGTTGGCCGCCGTGCCAGCCACGGTTCCATTCAGCACCAGCAAACCGTCACCCGTCCCACTGGCGTTCTTGCGGATGCGAATGATGGCCTCACTGTCGTCGTCGTCCTTATCGATCTTGACGGTGAAGTCGATTGACACATAGCCAGCCAGGGATCCCAGACCGGTCAGGGATGCGCTCAGCGTGTCCCCGCGGGTTATGGTGATGTCACTGCCATCCACGGCCGCGGCTATCCTGGCCGCACTCTGTGTCAGGGTCCGGGTCACATATCTCCAGATCTCTGCTGGCGTTGCGTCTGTCAGCGCCGCCAAGCCAGCATCCAGCTCTGCCTTAGTTGGTCCATCATAATCAGATAGTGCTACATCACACTGAGCGTTGACCTGTGCAGGTGTCGCCAATAGAGCATGGGCGGTATTCATCTCAGCCTCGGTTGGCCCATCATAATCAGCCAGCGCGGAGTCACATTGAGCGTTCACTTGCGCTTCCGTCACCGTAGAGCGCGAACTAATCGAGGCATCAATGTTTGCCCCTGAGAACGGTGTAGCATCATCCAGAATATCAGACTGTGCCAAGGTGCTCAGATCATCAATCTGTTGGGCTGTAGTCTGGATGTTCAACACCAAGTCCTGCCACTCATCCCCTGCCGCATCACTAAAGACTACTGCTACATTATCAGCGTCCATCTCACCGGCTGACAGGATGATCTTGACCATCTTGCTACTGGCCGGTGTCACTGCTGGTAGGTCTGTCAGGTTGGTCAACGCACCACCATCCTGGCTGGACTTGACATCACCAGCCGCCAGCGTAGGGTCAACCTGCATTATGTCAGTGTCCGCCTGGCTCACCAGCGAGACATAGCAGATAAATTCTGTGTTCTTCTTCGGCGTAACGAATGAAGTCATCACATCACTCCCGGAAAAACGCCTTCAACTTCTTCGCAATGTCAGCCCGTGTATCATCGGCATCGAACACAGCCGCCAGTTGCCCGGCGGTGGTGTTGCTGTTGTTGGTGATGTAGTTCACCGCCTGTTGCCTGTCCTCCACACTCAACGGCTCATCCCAGTTGTGGCTCAACACCGCCCCCTCATCGTCCCTCCGCCAGTAGCCCAACGTCCAGATGCGTGGGTCATTGGCGAAGTGCTGGGCGGTAGGCACAGTGATCTCCAACTTGGCACAGAACACAGCCAAGTTGTCGAGTATCCGCTGGTGAACGTTGGCCTGCCCGGTCAAGTCCTCGTATCTGCCAAACGGCCCCTTGCCACTCTCGCCTTCCGGTAGGTACTCATCGTTGGCAATCGCCCAGGCATAGATGTCGGAGATAGCGTTGGGTACGTTGGTGCCGTCGGCGTCCTTGATGTACTTGGTGAAGATTACAGCATCAATGTATGGCATAATTACACCGCGTCCAGTATCGAGTACGCCGCGCTGGTTCTGGCGCTGATGTGGAAGTTGTCATATTGAATGGCAACAAGGTCGCCGTACAATCCACACGTTGTAACCGCCTCATTCAACGCAGCCGAGCCGTAACTCATCTTATTGCCCCCATCCACAAAGCCATCAATGACCTGACCATACGCAATACCCCTAAGGTCATAATCGGTGTTAATCCCAAGCACGATCCCTGTCGATGCCCGTTCGGTGAAGACTCCACCATTCTGCTCCATTATCTGAATCTTTGTGCGAATAGCACGAACTATCCAGAAGTTATCATTGTCGCTATACCTGATAATCACACCCGATGCACACAGGCCGGGCCACTGTGTAGTAACGTCTATTATGCAATCAGCCATACCCGTAACAGTTGAGAGCGCAAAGGGAAATCCAACCTCTACTGCGTCAATGTCGGCACGATTACCCTGGATGTCCCAAGTACCTCGCTGCTCCGTCCACCCCCCGCCAACTTCCGGCGTGATAGCATCCAGGCTGGTGCCGTTGGGGGCCGTGAACGTGGACAGGCAGGTGGGCTGGAAAACTTCTTTCAGGTCTTCGTCAGGGACACGGAAGTCGTTGAGGGTGCCAGCTTCGCTGTAGCTAGTGAAAGCAGCATACAACGTGGCAATGTTGCCTAGTGCTGTACGCCACAACTTAGTCCAATCAGTAAATGCTCCACCCCTGATGTAGAATTCTGCCCCATAGAGATAGTTAGCCGCCGGCTCTCCACTGTACCAAGGCACGCCGTTGCTATCATACCCACCGAGAATTATTGCGATCTGGTAGTCGGTGGCGGCAGACCAACCGGGGCCTACTACATTTTCTAATAGCCCCCCGGCACCGTCCCACACAAGTAGAGATATGTCTGGCCCAGTAGAACGAAAGTACATCTCATATACTATATTACTTGTACCTACATTTCCATTGTCCATCCACTGTGCTACTCGGGTGAAGCTGGTAGTTGCATCGAACCTGACCGTCCCCAACAATCCCACACCCAACGCCCTAGTTATCGCTTGTGAGTAGAAGCCCAGGTCTCCCCATACTGGCGTCCCTTGCGCCGTGAACGCACACTTGTTGCTAACGATTGCCAGCGTGCCGTCCTTTTCCACAACGGTGAGCTGGCCGTCAGTTACACCCTCTGCTTCCGTGTCAAGCACCTGATCATCAGCGAAGCCCTGGTCATCCGCAATGAAGGTAGCACGAAGAAGGTAAGAAACGGCCACGGCCCCACCCCTCGGCGTCACCACCTGCACACCGATGCCCGGTATCATCAGTACCCTGTCAGATACGTGTTGGACGATCATATTCAGCTTTCACTTTCATCTTGTCAAGCACAGCAACTCGTGACGCAGGCTCCGGTGCTGATTGTCCCAACCAGACCGGCGCGCCCGGCCAGCCATGCAAGTCGATGTACAGCAGGTCATGCCCTTCCAGCCTGGTCGCATCGAACGGTTGCTAGTCAGTGGCGGGGAGGTGACCGGAGTCACCCCCGCCGCCTTTCGGGTTGCACCTGTGAACGATTCGGCACAGTATGCGAAGATATTCAGATAAGCCTCCTATTTGGTGCCGAAGATGATGTAGTTGACGGTGGTCCCAGTGTCGCCTGCCGCTGCATCCGCTGACTTCCAGGAGTGCAACGTCACCGTTGCTCCTGACCAGTCTGCTGAACAGGTCGCTGCCGTCGATGCCGGGTCCGCGTATGGCACACATACCGCCGCTATCACCGTGGTTAGTCCGCTGGAAACTGTGGTGGTGGCGGTAAACTCCGCCGTCACCCCTGCCACAATGGCCGTGTTACCCGATGCGTACCCCACCGCTGACAGGTTGTCTGCGCCGAACAGCAGGTTGCCGCTCACGTCTACGATGCCACCCATAGCGATGGTGCCGGCGGCGCTGTTGCTGATGGTTTCACCTTCGTCCAGCACGATGTCAGCGCCCGTAAAGTCGGCGTCCTCCATGTCGATACCATTGACCATCGCGGAGGCGGCAGATGACATCTCGATACCGTTGGCCATCGTAGCCGGGCTGTTGGATGCGTGATTCTCCAAGAATAGCCCTGCTTGCATCGCAGAAGAACTTTCAATCTTGACGCCGTAGTCCAGATACGTAGCGGCGTGACTGACGATTATCAGTCCATGCGTTGCAGCGTCGTGGTTCACGGTTGCTGTGTCGCCCCAAACCCCGTAAAACAGGTTCAAGGTTCCAGCTTCCGCCCCGGCCGCTACGATGTCGCCCGATGTCCCGCCGTGAACAGCCGCGCCGTACACCGATATGTTGTCAGTCACGGTGTATATCTTGGTTTCGTTGAGGTTTATCAGGGCGTCCATACCGTGGAGCTGGTTGACTGCCACATGGTCAGCGGCCCCCCGTAGGTCCAACCGCGAGCGGATCCCATAAACGTTCTCGACATCATAGATCGGGTCCGTCTGCATATAGATACCATTGGAACCAAAACCGGCATCTGCCGCATTGTTGGTCCACGAAGCCTGGATCAAGTCCTCATACTGTCCGGTCGTGCCGGTGACGCGGGTGATGTTCACCAGATCGTCGATGTCCACGGTATCCAGATCGGCCAGGCCATCCACATCCAGCCCTGCCGAAATGTCCACGCTGTCGGCGGTCATCAGGATTGTACCGGCCACTCCATTACCGATGGTATTGTCGTTTTCGAGGGTAATGTCACCCCCTTGGACATCCAACGCGCCGGTGACATCTGCACCGCCATCCAAGGTAATGGTCGTGGCCGCAATGGTGATGTCGCCGCTGGATGGGTTGTCGATGGTGTCGTCAGACTCAAGGGTGATAGCACCCCCCTGGACATCCAGGGTGCCGGTGCTCACCAGATTGCCGGCGTTGACAATGGTAGTGGCGGTAAACGTGATTACGCCGTTGGAGGCGTTGGAGATGGTCTCATCGTTCTCCAATGTTATGTCGCCCCCCACATCCAGCGCACCGCCTATCACCATTTCACCCTCAATCTCAACGGTGGCGCCATCTTGAATGTCCAGCGTAGAGCCGGCTTGCATCTCGATCTCGCCGCCGGTCTCAACTACCAGCTTCTCTCCACCCTGCTCCACGTACACAGGCACATTGTACGTGCTGCGCGGGATTACGTCTTCCACCCGGCAGGCGCCTGTGACCATTGCTGCAATCACCAACACTGCCAGGACGGGGACCCACTTATTGTATCGCATGTTGTTCCTCCTGTACTTCAGATCATGGGGCGGGGCTGAGCGCCCCGCCCCCTACGATTGTCATCCGTGTTACCCGGCAACAACCACGTTGGCACTCACATCAGCGCCCTGGGTGACCGGCACGTGCCGGGGATTCCAGCCCAGGAAGGTGATGCAGGCAAAGTCGTCACCAGCCGCCGCCCCGGAACAGTCCAGGGATACGAAGCGGTAGTCGTTGGCGATATCCAGCCGGGCCGTCTCGCACTCGATGATAAACGTCTTATTATCATCGTCGGACGTCGGCGTCAGCGTGGCACCGGATAGGTTCTTGGGCGTGGCGCTGGCCCCGGTCGCCTGCTGTACCTGGAACACACAGGCGGTCGTGGTCGTGCCCATCTGCACCAGGAACCCGAAGTTCTTGAAACCGCCGACGTCAATGAATGAACCGCTGGCCGGATAGTTGGTACCATCGACCATGCCGGTCATGAAGTTGTTGCACTTTTGGACCTTGACGTTTTCCTCAAGGGTTCTCATCCTATTGCCTCCTGTACCCCGTTATGTTTTCAGTTGTGTTATCGATTACGCCGACACGTACTGAAGCTTGAACCGCCACGGCTCGGCACACTGCCCCCCCAGGCGTCGCCTCATCACATACTTGATGGTATTGGTGGTCGCCGTGCTCGAGTCCAGATAGCGCTCGATGTTCATGCCGATCCGGTCAACGATGTAGTATCCAGACAGATCCCCGAAGATGATCGGGAATGCGCTGGACGCTATCGTGGGCAGTGCTTCTTGCTCCAAGACCAGATTGCCCAACAGCACCCGTTCCTGGCCTACCGTGTTGCGGCCAAACTGGTCGCGCCACAGGTACTGACCGTTGCTATCCTTCAGCTTGCTAATGGCCAGATAGGTTGCCTTCTCGGCGATGAAAGCCGCACCGTTGCGATACTGGCTATCGAGTCCATACTGCAGGCCGATCAGCCCATCGAACTTGATCGTATCGCTTGCGCCGGTATTGACGGTGCCCAGGCTCAGGGCGTTGGCGGAGCCAGGCAGGATACCCTGCGGCTTGCCGACGCCGTCACCAACAAGGAATTGGTTGTCCTCGTCGATACCAGCCGCCTCGGCGAATTTCCGAGACACAAAATCTGGCAGGTTGAACGCGCTGTCCTCTACCAGGTTGCGGCTCAGTGTGGTAACGGCCATCGCGGTGTGTACCGAGATGCCTTCCAGGCCGAACGTCAGGTTGGTATCGGCTGCCGTGCTGGGCGGGGTCTCCTCGACCCAGGTGACCCGTACCGCGCTGGTGAACTGTGCATCCCCGCCAGTCGATGTCGGGATTTCCACCTTGTCCCGGCTGGTGGTAATGATGGTCGCCCTGGGCCGTACTACGGTGTAACCTATCATGCGCTCGATCATGCGAGCCTGATAGTCCACCGGCACTACGTGTCCGCCGTACTGGTCTTCGCCCTCCACCATCGTGGTCTTCAGGGCCGCGATGTCCCACCCATCGACGATGGCCTTCTTGGCGTATTCCGGCGTGAAGATCACCTCACGCATCAGGCCCAGCTCGTCACCGCTTAGTGCCTGGTCTCCGTAGCGGAGGAACTTGACGAACCCCTGCCATTGACCCAGGCGCTTCGCCTCGAAGTCCTCGCCGTGCAAGTCAATCAGAACCGCCTTGATGGCACTGTCCGGCTCGCCGAAACGGAGCGAGTACAAAGCTTTGATAGCCGCGTCCTTGGCAGTCGGCGGGGTGTCCATCGGAGGATCGTCGCTGTCTGTGGGCAGCGGTGGACGGGTGACCTTGGTGGCTTCCTCGATGATGCTGGAAGCCGCCTTGATGCCAGCCGCCTGTTCCTGCAACCCCTTGGCCTCAGCCAACAGCGTGGCTGCCTTCTCTTGTTCTGGTTTCTCCTGGCTCAGCAAGGCGGTGGCTTCCTCAGCCTTGGCCTTGGCTTGCGCCATGAGTTCTTGGTAAGTCATGCTATTGCCTCCTGTGTTGTCAATCTTCTGATTCGCTTAGGATCATTGCCGCTTGTGCGAGCAGCCTGGCCCGTTCGAGTTCGGAGTCCCCCGACTCCGCTGTGTCCTCATCGGGCAAGTTCAACTCGATATTTGCGGATTTATAGGTAGCCTCAATCTCTTCGATCGGGCGTAACCTGTATTGGGCTGGCAGTGGTGTCAGTGTGTCCTCGATAACCGGGAATGATAGCAGTTCTCCGCCCTTGGTTCGTTTCACCAGATGCTCTGCGCTGCCAGGTGAGTAGTAGAGTCGTTGTGCCTCCAGCAGCGGTTCCACTACCGTCCAGTATTGATTACTCTTGTCAATCCAGTCTTCGACCCAGACACCAGTATCATCGCTCTTGGCGGTGATGCGTCGGCCAATCAGGGACAGCCCCACGGTGTCATCCAGTCCGTGGTGGAACAGCGTCGGCGCCGACTTGTAGTGATCCAGCCAGAGCTCAGTTGCCGGTGTGAAGTAGTCACCTTGTAGGTCCTTCTGCTTCGGCCCACCCCACAAGAGCAGATAGCCACCGATAACCTGGCCGCCGTCCTGCTCCCGGATGGCCTTGACAGCGTGGCCAGCCGGGCCGGCCGGATCAAGTATTGCTGCCTTGGTAACCGGCTTGTATTCGACTTCCACCTCGATCGGCTCGCCGAATTCGGGACCGTCGTCACCCTCCTGGTATGAGTATTGAAGCAAGCCCTCGGATGTCTCCACGATGACATAATCATCATAGACATCACGTACCCAGGTATAGGGATACTCTTGGTCTCCCGGCTCAAACTTCTCCCGCCAGGCGTCACGCACCACCCGCTCCTTTTCATTGAAACTGACTGCCTTGCGCTCGCGTTCTGATTTGTCGCTCATTTCATCCTCCCCTGATTTCGTCGCGGCTGCCTCAAATGCACCATCCTGCTCTTTGCAGTGTGCCTTGGCCTCCGCCTTTGTCCAGTCATCTTTCGGATATCGGAATGCCTGAGTCGTGGTATCTTCCTCGCCCTCTAGCCGCCCAATGATGATTGCTAGGTTGTCCTTCTTGATGCGCCGGAAGCTGTCCTTCTCAAATTCCCCCGGCTGTCGTATCCTGCAGGCATGTTCGTTTGGGTATGGCATCGATTACAGTCTCCCCGCTAATGCCTTATCAATCTCGCGCTTGAAATCCCGTTCTATGGCTTGCTTGTTGTCATCCAGCACCTTGTCGATTGTCTCCCACCGGCCCCGGTGAATCTGTGCCTGTTGCCCGCTGCTTTGCACGAATGGCGCATAGTCTGTGTTATTGCCAATCGTGCCCACCAGCCCATCGAGGCTGACTGCCACATTGGTAGTCCATCTCCTGCCAAGTGTGCCTGTCCGTGCATAGGGCACGGTGATGTCGCCTCGCCGCAAGGCCGCAAAGAACCATCGGCGCTGCTTGTCACTGACGAAGCCCTTGAAGCTACCGGGCGCTGGCGGCTCGGGATATGTAGCTATATCCCTGTGTACCCGAACGACAGATCGCTGCATCGCTGGCCGCAGGGTACTCATAGTGGCCACGCTACCCAGCTTCCGTATCAGTTCCTCCGCGCCCTTGACCCCAACTCGTGCGGTTGTCATTTACAAGTCCTCAACTTCTGCCAGGATCGGCGATTCCCAGCACCGGCAGCGGGGGTGCCTTGGTGGGTGCATCGTCCCATCAGAAAACGGCTCGTTCAACAACACCTCTTGCCCGTGTAGCGGACCACACAGAGGACAGACTCTTTCATCATTAGCGGTATTCCAGCGCTTCTTCTCCACAACCCCGCTCTGTTTCCAGGTCTCGGTATTGCCCTCGGCATATGCCCGTGTCGTTTCTGTGGATGCAATTAGCTTGGCTCGTTCCTTCCCGAAGTACGGTTCCAATCGTTTGTTCAATTCAGGCAACGGTTCACCGCTTTCCACCCATTGGCTGACCTCCTTTTGCAATACCCGCCAATTGGTTTCATTCAGGCCCCGTACCAAGTCGAACGAATACTGATGTGCCCAATCCCGAGCGGCCTCGTTGACCAATGCCCAGTCAACCCCAACGCCAACTGTCTCAAGTTGCGCCGTCGCTGTCACGATACCCAATGTGCTACCGTCTACCAGAATGTGTTCCAGTGCCGCCCTCATCTCCGGTGTGTCTCCGAATTGGGTAACTATCTCACTTACCGAAAGCCCGGCCTCAATCCCGGTGGTTATGGCGTTCAATTGCCCATCCATCAGCGCCATCAGTTGCCGTACCGCTGAGCGCTCCAACTTGAGCCGCCCCGCAAGACCGCCAATCGTTTCATCAAGGATAGCCTTCCCAGCTAATGTCACGAAACCCAGCCACGAACGCAGCTTTCACCTCCTCGTCGGTGCTGGCTGACATTAGACAGTCCAGGATACTGGCATGTGCTTCCGCCGGGATGTGTTCGCTCTCAAAGTTATATGATGCCGATTCTCCCCGCTTCAATCGCCGCCGGGACACCGACTCCCATCGCTTCAGGTCGGCCTTCAATTCAGCCCCGTTGCCCCTCTTGATGGCAGACATAATCGGCATTGGCGGCGTACCAGAGGGCTTGCCCAACACCCCCACCAATGTCTGCCCCGTCAGTTCATCCTCTAGTGGCTCCAACCCCAGGTCACCCCGAGCCTCATCGACGGTCTTGACTTGCCAGTAGGTTTTCCGCTCCTGTACCAACATGGCCCGGTCGGTGATGCGAATGTCATCGAAGCGGCCCCGCAGGTTGTCAGCGTAATCCGGTATGAGTATCTGGGCCGTGATCTCATCGTGCATCAGCGTGCACAACGGCCAGACCGCTTGTCCTATCAGCGTGGCCTTGGCGGCCTCCGAGTTGGCCCTGGTCGCTTCTTTGGCCCAGAAGCCGGCCGGAACACCGAATACCCTGTCTATCTCCTCCCGGCTGAATTCCCTTCCCTTCAGGAATTCCAGGTCCTTGTGTGTGATCGACATCGGCGTTACCGTCACGTCCCCGCCCCTGGCAATCATAAACCGGCGCTGCTTTTCGATCAATTCATCCAATATCTCCCGCCTGGCCCGGTCATAATCCGGCGTTGACATCTCAGTCGGCAGGGTGATGAGCGTTCGCAGCGTCACGTCGTTGGTGAACGTGTCCCGGTTCCACCTGGCAGCCGCCAGATCGGTCTCCAATGCCAGCCGGTATGCGCTCAGTGGCGACAGCCCCCGGTGGTACTCAAACGGGTTGGGCAACCGGAAAAACACGACCTGCTCTGGCTCGAATACGATTGGCGGGCGCCCGTGCCTGGGTGTGTAGGCATAGCCCTTGATGTACTCCTGCGCATCTGGTATCGGCTTCATCCTGCCGGCCGGTATCGGCCAGATCTCCGCCACCGTGCCGGTGTTGTCGAATGCTTTGAGCCAGTACGCCTCGCCGTGTAACAGGAGCCACCAGATCGTGTACTGCTTGAGCCAGACGCCGGACATGGCTTTGTTGGGCCGGGCCATCAAGCGCTCGAAGTCGTGATCGATGACCTCGGTTTCCTCCTCGCCCTCCCTGACGTACACTCCCAATCTGGCGTTGCTCACCTCGTTGGCGATGGTTCGGATGTCGCTGTACACCCAGGACGATGTGACCGCTAGTCGCTCAATCTGTCGCTGGTTGTACCCTTCCCAGTTTACCTGCTCGCCTATCGGTGCCTCGCCAGCGAATATCGGTGCCAGTGCGGTGTTCTGCGCCTTCTGGTATCCGAGGCGCCCCAACGTCCCTTGCAGCCAGTTATCGTAAAATGGCATCATCCCCACCCAAATGTAACGTCGTGGCCCTCAGTTATCAATGTTGCCGCGTAACGGAGCGCGTCGAGCCGGTGGTATTTGCGCTTGTCTACAATTTCATCGGTCACGTTACCCGAAGAGTCTGTCTTACGCCGATAGCCACCCAATTCATCACGTAATCCAGACAACGTGCGAAAGACACGGAATTCATCTTGCTTGATAAGCGTCATCGCCCGATCTATACCGGTTTCAACGCCAGATACCGGAGGTTCAATAACAGACAGGCCAGCCGCGCCCCAATCCCGGCGTTCCTGCGATTCACCCGTGGCACCACCGACGAATTGTGTATCATCGCCAAGTGGGTATTCGTGAATCCCATCCACATGCTCTTGAGTCGTTTTGCCGCCTTCCAGGCTTTCCCGGTATGCGTACCAGATTCCACTCTTTGGATCTGCCGCCAATGACAGTGTTGCCGTGTTCGCCCCGCCAAAATCAATGCCCACGACGCGTTCCCAATCGGCTGGAATAGAGAACGGATCGACCAACATTTCATCAGTGAACGCACCGTAAATGAGGCCAATCGGTCTGGCAAACTGGCCCAGATAGAACATCTGGAATCGCCAGTCCTGCATCGTGCGTTTCGCTCGATCAAACTCAGCCTGTGGAAATAGCGGATTGGCCGTGCTCGCGAATTGAATAATATCGATGTCAGAGTCGCCATCGGCCCAGGCGTCGTAGATCTCCGTCTTGAGCCAACCCAGGTTATAGATCGTGGTCCCGGCGAATACCCGACCTTGGTGGAGTGACAACCGCCGGAGAACAGCCTGCCAATCATCCAGCGTGAACTCATCCTGGCCCACCTCATCCAGAATGGCCGCCTTGGCTGTGGCGCTTTCCAGCCCGCCCTTGGTGGCTGCCGACCGAAGAATGATGCGCGCCCACATGGGATCATCGGCCCGCTTGGCATCGAATTGGCCCGTCTTGAAGTTCTTGATTTCAATGATCCGCTCACCGGCCCAATAGCGGCCAATACCAAGGATGTGTTCAAAGACGGTTCGCATCTCTGGCAGGAATTTGAGTTTGAATAGATCATAGGACGATGTAACCGCGATGTAGTCCCCGGCCCCACACCGCTGGATTTCACGATTGAGCCACCAGGGAAGCAGACTCGTTTTGCCCCCCTGTGTCCCGGCCAGCATGAATATGAGGCGTCGCTGGCTATCCCAGGCCCGTGTCTGGCCGGGATGCAGATACAACCGTGGCTTGCGCTTGATTTCCTTTCCGGTGTCGTGGTCAATGACCTCATACAGCCCCGCCATCTTCCCCGTAGTCTTTCACAATCTCGATGATTTCAACATTGATTGATTTGCCGCCGCTGGTTATGTCGGTCTTGCTTGGCGCGTCCAGGCCCAGTAGTTCACATCTCTTATTGATGCACCATTGGATCCCGGATAGATAGCGTGGATCACCGTTGATTTCCTCGGTCTTCAGCGTCTTGGTGCGGTGTTCACCGACGCTGCGCTCCCACGCCTCCCAGTATTCACGTTCCAGGTGATCGACCCGGGCCAGTTCCTTGGCCTTGGCTTCATTGATGTTGACGATCGATGATTGCAACCAGCGTTTCCGAAGTACCCTCAGGTCATAGCTGATTTGTGGCTGTGATACACCAAGGCGCTGTCCTATCTCCGCCTGTGTGATACCCTGGAGATACAGACCTGAGATTGCGAGTAAATCCCTCTCCCGCTCAAACTCGGTGCGCTTCGGTGCTGCCAGTATAATCTCCTTGTGATAAACTTACCCGTTCGGGCTCCAGGCCGCTTAGCTGCGGCTGTCGCTGTGCGTCCGCTATCCGCCGTGTTGCGATTTCAAATGCTTCCCGTTCCTTCTCAACTCCGCGGCGCTCACATCAGGCCCAGCAGCCTCAGGGCCACGGAACTACCGTCGGATCTGATGGCTATCACCAGCAATGCTATGCACACGATCGTCAGGCCCCACACCAATTTCTCCACTTTGGCCAGCCGTTTGTTGAGATCGATGATTTCAGTTACGTTTCTCACATTGGCGATATAGTACAGCACGATGCTGATGATCGTGCCCAGGTCGAAGGGCTTGTTGAGCACATTGCGGGCACCCATTGAATAGAGATTCTGCAATTCCGTGGATCCTATGTGGCCGGACATCACACAGATCGGTCCGCCATTCCTCTGCATCCAAACATCCATGATGATCTGGCCGTCTGGCTTACCATTGAACATCCAATCCAAGATGAGAATATCAGAACAGTCGATATTCTCCATGGCCTTGTGGATACTATCGACTGTCTTGACCCTGGCATGCGGTCGCAATGTGCGCTGGAGCAGATCACGCATGGCCAGTTCATCATCGACGACCAGGACCCTGATCTGTTTCTTTTGCAGTGAAACGTCGCCGTCCCGGCCATTGATGATGTGGCCTATGGCGTCGACTAACGCTGTTGCGATTGGCACGGGCTAATGTCCTGTGGGGTGGCGCTTGTCTATCTGTCGAATACGTCGTGTATCAGGGAACTGCCGCCGCCCACCAAGATGGACGAAAGCACCCGGCCAAGGACCTCATCAGCAATGTAGGCACCGAACAGATTGATTCCCGCCAGCCAGGCGATGGCGCCTCCAGTGATCAGCGCGACGTAGATCAGCCACCATAAATTCAGGCTGGGCCATCTGTGGCGCACCGGTGCAGCGAAATAGTCAATGCATTTTGTATTGATCGTTGCCAAGAAAAGACCAATCGTGAGGGATTCCACGTTTTCTGCCTCCATCTATTTGTCTGGTGAAACACAAAAGCCCCAGGGAATCGGCCACAAAGGCTGGTCACTCCGGGGTCTTATGTCTCGCTTGAGTGATGCTTAGTTTCATCATCGGTCTCAGCGTAGCATATCTCAGCGGAATTGTCAAGAGAACGCAAAACGGCGCCCACAGGCACCGTTCGTTTGGCCAGCTTCTGCTAGCCGGGCCGTGATAGGCTATGGATCTTCTTCTGGTGCGCTGCGAAACCAATCCATCCAATCCTCGAACAGGGGCATAAAGGCCCCAAGCAGCAGCATTGCCAGACAAATGCCCATCAGCACTACCACTACCTGCGCGGCCTGTAGGGCCCCAAAAAGGCTGAGAAGAACGGCGATAACCACGAAAACAAACATCAACAGCCATGCGACCGCGAGCGCTTTGTGCCACAGATAAACCAGATGCTTTTTCATAGCCCCTATCATCTCAACGCCTCCGCTTGTGTGAGTCGCTGTACCTCATCCATCATTCAGCTCCTTCCTGGTCGAGTATCTTCTTCTTAGCCATCGTCTTCTTTCGCCTTGCGAAAGGCTGTAGCCTTTTCGTCGTCCGTTAGTGGTGGTCTATCGATAGCGGCCGCGTAGAGACGGTCCCGAGAGTCTCGCAATGCAGCATACGTTCCGTCTCGTTCCTTCATCCATGCCGTGTAATAGTGATTACACCACTTCTGCTCATTTTCCAAGTCCTTCCGCAACTGTCCAAGTTCACCGCGCTGTTTCTCCGTCTCAGCAGTCAACCGGACAACCTCCGCCTTGGTCGTGTTCCGTTCGAACCGAAGCCGTTGTACCTCATCCATCGGTAGCCTCCTCGCAACTACAAACGTATCTTGACTCGCCATCTATGACCGCACGATTTGCACTTGAGCTCGTCTCTGTTGGGTTTAGACCTCACCACCCCAGTCGACAAAGACCCATCCTTAGGGCACCTTCGAACCACCAGCTTCTTCTTAGCCATCGGCAGCCTCCTCAAGCATCTCGCGTGACCATAACGCCCTAGTGCAAACCCAGATGATTGCCAGCATCTCATCGGGACGGAGGCAGAACGTTAGCGGCTTGTCCTCCCCGTCACGATGAAACCGAAAGTACACGGTGTCTGGCTCTATGCCCT
>SDBU01000479.1_pt1 | contig 55797 bp, 58 predicted proteins | sample 2277071 | NCBI WGS metagenome assembly SDBU01 (sample SAMN10397929, study PRJNA504765) | marine sediment metagenome | isolation source: marine sediment core GS08_GC12, 126 cmbsf | place: Arctic Ocean: Gakkel Ridge, Loki's castle | collected 2008 | reverse complement strand
GCAATAGGTAATGTTCTTAGAGATGTCGCCCTACCGCTCGGCATCGGCATCGGCGGAGCCATCACTAAGTAGTGGCTAAAAATGGTTTCGCCTGGCGTCAGTTGCGTCCCTATCAGCGAGAAGTAGCTTTGGCTATACTCAGCAGCGTTTTTGGCAGGAAGGGGCTTACCTTTTCCGTTGAAATGGCTCGGCAGGGGGGCAAGAATGAGTTGTCAGCCCAGCTTGAGCTTCTACTTTTAACTCTCTACATGGCAGAACCGCAGAACCTGATTAAATGCTCGCCTACCTTCAAGCCACAGACGGTTATCTCTATGATGCGGTTGAAGGATAGACTAAATGATGCTGGATTTAGTGGTATCTGGGTAGCTGAGCTGGGCTATATCATCAGGCTGGGGAATGCCAGAGCCATGTTTCTATCTGCTGATGAGTCGGCTAATGTGGTAGGTAATACTGCTCATATACTACTGGAAATAGACGAATCCCAGGATGTCAGCAAGGAGAAATACACCAAGGAATTCAAGCCCATGGGGGCAACCACCAATGTTACCACCGTTCATTATGGCACTACCTGGGATGATTCTACTCTACTGGAAGAGGTAAAACAGACAAATTTAGAATTGGAGAAGAAAGACGGCGTTAAACGCCACTTCCGATATGACTGGCAGGAAATTGCCAGATATAACCCCGACTATCTAGCTTATGTAGAAGCTGAGAGGGAGCGCCTGGGAGAGAAGCACCCGCTCTTCCTAACTCAATATTGCCTGTTACCTATTCGTGGCGGTGGTGGTTACCTGAACCATCAGCAGCGGTCTCAGCTACAGGGAGAGCATGAGAGAAGGCATCAGCCTGAGGAGAGCAAGGTATATGTCGCCGGTATTGACCTGGCTGGAGAGGTGGAAGAGGGGGAGGGGGATTATCTGAGGGCGGTGAAGCCAAGGCAGGATTCTACGGTGGTTACTATCGGTGAGCTGGACTTTTCTATCTGTGATGGTATTCAGAAGCAGCCCAGGATACGTATTATTGAGCACTACTGGTGGACAGGGAAAAAGCACACTGAACTCTATCAACAGTTAGTTGACATCCTCAGGAATGTGTGGCACTGCCGCAGGGTGGTGGTTGATGCTACCGGGATTGGTCAGCCGGTAAGCTCATTCCTCAGACAATCGCTGGGTTCAAAGATTTCTCCGTTCACCTTTACCGCTCAATCAAAGTCGCGGTTAGGCTTTAACCTGCTAGCCGCTATTAACTCAGGCAGGTTGAAGATGTATAAGGGAGACGGCTCAGCGGAGTATCAGGAGTTCTGGTTTGAAATGGAGAGGGCTAAAAGCCAATATCGTCCTTCCCAGACGATGAATTTTTATGTCAACCCATCAGATGGACACGACGACTTCCTGATGAGCCTGGCACTGTTGGTTGAAGCCGCCAGCCAGTATACTCCGCGGGGGGCGAGGGGTAGTCAGTTATAAATTGGCCGTGTATTTGACAAATGACATAACAAATGCATATAATAGTTAATGCTACATTAGGAAGGTGTATTATGATACCAGCCATTGAAGTAGCACGTTATTTTCTGTCCCTCACTGATGAAGACGCTGGTGAACTAATTTCCAACCTCAAACTTCAGAAGCTACTTTACTATGCTCAAGGATTTCATTTAGCTTTATTCGATAAGCCTTTATTTCCTGAGCCTATTGAAGCATGGGCGCATGGACCCGTGGTCGCAGATGTATATCATCAATACAAGGAGTATCGTAGTTCCCCCATACCACCCGAAGAAGTTAATTTTGACCAGTTTGATGATGAAGTGAAGGAATTTTTAGACGAAACATATAGCGAATTCGGGCAATATTCAGCTTGGAAACTCCGAGGAATGACCCATATTGAACCACCTTGGAGAGACGCATACAAAGAAGATATGCCTGGTGCCGAAATTACCCATAAATCGCTAATCGACTATTTCAGTAAATTTGTTGAAGAAACTGATGATGAATAATGCGTCGCCAGGTAAGGAAAACTCCGAAATCAGCCAAGGGTAAAAATTATAATTTTCCTGTTCAACCGAGTTCACCGACACTAACTAGCAAGCCTATTTTTTCCTTCCACTATCTACAGAATAGTTATTGCATTTCCAAATGTTCTAGACCCCAAAAAATAGGTTTTGTAGATACAATGAGGATATTAAGCTCTATGCTATGGAATGAAATATATTCCTCAGGGCATCATCAACATGGCAAGGAAACAATACCACGACATCGATTTAAAGTACCTATTCCTTCCAGTATTTCAGACGATGAAAACTTGATAGCCATTCGTTTTCACGAGAATCATCCAATGGTTGGAGTAAGAAGAGGCGATGTTTTTCATGTTGTTTGGTTTGATAGGAATTTTACCGTGTATGACCACGGTAGTTAATTATTAATTGCTAGTTTTACGATTTCTTCAACAGTCCAGATATGATTAGTTATTCCCGTTCTTGTATCCTCTCTCCCCTACCCCACTCTCTTGAACTTGTTGAGTGGGGCGCCGCAGATGGGGCATTTTTCAGGGGCTTCACCGGCGACAGTATAGCCGCAGACCTGGCAGACGAAGTAAGACCCCTCCTTTAGCGGCTGCCCTGCTTCAAGGGCTTTAAGAGCCTTTTGATATAGACCGTGATGGATTTTCTCCACTTTGTTGGCGAAGTTGAAGGTAACCTGTGCCCGCTTGTTATTTTCCGATTCAGCCTGCCCAATGAACTCAGGATACATCTTGGTGAATTCGTAGCTTTCCCCACTGATGGCTGTCTCCAGGTTCTCTTTGATTGACTTGATGTTGCCCAGAGTCCTAAGGTGACTGCGGGCATGAACCGTCTCTGCCTCAGCCACCGCCCGAAATAGCCTGGCTATCTCCGGATGACTCTCTTTTTCCGCACTTTCAGCGAAGAAAAGGTACTTCCGGTTAGCCTGGCTTTCCCCGGCAAAGGCCGATTGTAAATTTTCCTGTGTGCTGCTCATTTGATGCCTCCTTTATTAAATTTATCTATCATTGTAAGTCGTTCACTCTACCTCTTCTATACCACCCAATATCTCCGCCAGATATGCTTCCAAATTTTGCTGCTGGAGGCGATTATAAAGCTCCTCAGCCTGAGTCTTATCCTTAACTAGGCTAAATAAAGTTGGTCCTGAGCCGGCCAGGTGAACGTTGGTGGCACCAAGTTTAATAATGTGCTCCCGATAAACACTTATCTCGGAGAGGTAAGTAAAGGCTATGTTCTCAAATATATTAAACAGGAAGGAGGGGGTAAATTTTCTGCTCCCCTTTAGTTCCTCTACCAGCCTATCAGTAATCCCTCCATCCGTGTAGTGGCCGGCGCTAAGACTGGAATAGAGCCTTGTTGTTTTTCCTTGATTTCTGGGCACAGGTGGCATCATCAGGAAAACCCACATATGAGGTAATGAAGGTAAGGGGATTACTATCTCGCCCCTACCCTTGACCAGAGCGGTGCCACCATAAAAAAAGAAGGTTACATCAGAACCTAACCTGATGGCTAACTCAAGCAATTTCTTCTGTGATAAACCTAATTCCCAGAGTTTATTAAGCCCACGTAAAGTGGCGGCAGCATCACTACTATCTCCACCCAATCCCGATACCCGGGGGATACGCTTGCTAACCTCGATTGTTGCTCCTTTAGTGCATCCGGTAACCTCCTGAAGCAAGCTGGTTGCTTTAGATACCAGGCTCTCTTCTGGAATCCAATCCGGGGCATTAGACCTAAACTCAATATTCTGGCTTAACTGGAAGCGGAGGCTGTCACATAGATTTATGGTCTGGATAACACTGCGAATTTCGTGAAAGCCATCGCCGCGTTTTCCTAGAACCTCAAGGGTCAAATTTAACTTAGCCGGTGCCTGAACAGTTATCATGTCGCTTTTCCCTCTTGATTGAACACTTGGCACAAGCGTGCCCACTCGTCAAGAGTCAGGGTCTCAGCCCGCCGCTTTGGTTCTATGCCCGCCTTTTCCAGTAAAGGTAAGACATCAGCTTTGGGTTGTCCCAGACCTTGAGCCAAAGAATTAGCTATCTGCTTACGGGAAGCAGTAAAGCCAGCCCGCACCAATTCAAAAAAACTACCCTTATCGTTTACCGCCACCACTGGTTGGGGATATAGCTCAACTCGTAGTATAGCCGAGTCAACCTCCGGCGCCGGGTAAAAACAGTTTGCCGGTACGTAGCTGATTATTCTTGGTTTACCATAAAATTGTACACTAACACTTAATACACTCATCCGACCGGGCTCAGCCACAATAGCCTCAGCTACCTCCTTTTGCACCATTACTACCATAATTTGGGGTTTAGCCGAAGTTTCAAGGAAATGGCGCAACACGGGAGATGTAATATAGTAAGGGAGGTTAGCCACTACCTTATAGTTAAAAGGAGCATTTGAAGGGAACCTCACCTTTTGCTCTTGAAGTAGAGCCGCTGGGTCAATTTTGAGGATGTCAGCATTAACAATGGTAATATTATCAAAAGAAGCTAACTCCTGCTTCAGGAAACCAACCAGCTTATTATCCAGTTCAACAGTAACCACCCACCCGGTTTGCCTAGCTAGCTCCTTGGTTAACACCCCTAAGCCAGGTCCTATTTCTATAACAACATCGGTTGGGGTAAACTCCGCTGCTGAAACAATCATCTCAAGCACGCCTTTATCAATAAGAAAGTGCTGTCCCAGAGCTTTTCTCGCCCGAAGGTTAAGGCGACGCAGCAACCCTCTGGTTTGAGCCAGAAGTGGCGTTGTCTTTAAGTAATGCCTTTTCATAATAACTGATAAGAGATTTAACGAACTATGGGAGATTGCAGGTTTAGGATATTGCTAGTTTCCTGGTTATTACGACCTAAAAGAATGCTAACCTGAACTCCAGTTCTATGTCAATTACATACACCATCCGTATGATTTGCAATTAACCATTCCAACAATTCAGCAGTAAGATTAAGTAGAAATATGGGGTTGCAAAAAAGAGCTCTTTGTGTATAATGTTCATAGTGGTTTCAGTTTAGGTTATTATAATACTTAGTCAAGTTACTTTAAATTTACTCAAGTAGGGGATGACCAAGCTCTAACCAACTACTAGAAGAGAGGAGGTCATCCATTGGCTTTTGAAGACAAGACGCTTCAGTGTTCTGATTGTGGGGCTAGCTTCACTTTTAATGTTGAAGAGCAAGAGTTCTTTGCCTCTAAAGGTTACACTAACGAGCCTAAGCGCTGTCCCTCATGCCGCCAGGCAAGGAGAGCATCCCGTTCTGGTAGCTATGGCGACAGATCCCAACGCCAAATGTTCCCTGCCGTATGTGCTGAGTGTGGTAAGGAATGTGAAGTACCTTTCCAACCTCGTGAAGGCAGACCTGTGTATTGTAGTGAGTGCTATAATAAAATCAGATTGCGTGAATAAGGTCAGTTTAGTCACGAAGACGCACTTAGGCTAAAAGTATGTGGCCTACGATGTCATTAGAAGTTTCCATACGGGAAGCTGAAACTCGGGACGCTTTGTTGAGGCACATTCAAAGAATAGTATAAATTGGGGTGTCATTTCTCTCCCTTCACCCACCGTGTCCTCATAGCTAGTAGGGGGATAGCGATGACTAATATAATTATGCCTATTACCTGAGCTTGGTGTAAGCCGAGAAGGAAGGGTGTTCCCTCTCGCAAAAAGCCAATACCAAGCCGCCATAGGGAATACAGACTAAGGTAGATAAGGAATAGCGAGCCATCAGGCTTGAGCCGACCCCTTAATTTGAGTAATACCCCAAAGACTATCAAGTTATATATAATTTCATAAACCTGTGTGGGGTGAACCACCCCGGCACCGAAACCAGGGCTATCAGGATGGGTATAGATAACCCCCCAAGGCAGGGAAGTTTCTATACCATAGCAGCAACCATTTATGGTGCAGCCTATCCTGCCTACAACCTGAGCCAGTATGACAGCCGGCGCCACCAAATCGGCAAAGTAACCAAACTTGAAATTGCTGAACTTGCTATAAATCCAAATGCCTAGAGCAGCACCTAAAACAGCACCGTAGATAGTCAGACCAGCGCCACCAACAATCTGCCCTAGGTGCTGGCTATAGTAACCCCATTTATCAACAACATGGAGTAATCTTGAGATTATTACCCCGGAAGGGATACCTATCAGTGCTACGGTAACAATGGTGTCGTAGGAAAGATTGGCACCCCTTTTCATTGCTCGTACCATCCACAACACTATCACCACAATCGCCAGAGCGACCATAATGCCATACCACCTGATGCTCATTGGGCCTATGACGAAAACAAACGGATTTATACTTATGGTAATCAACCCTATCCCCTTTATCCCCTTCCCCTTATCAAGGGGAAGGGGAGTTTTTTTATAAAGAAGGGCTTCGCCCCTCTTAGACTCCCTCTAGGTAAACATAGCTATCCTTCTTGCCAGCAAAATAATGTCAGTCAGAGTAGTCAATAACCCAACAGCCCTTCCAGCAGCACCTGGGCTGCCTTTTTATCCAGAGGTTTATTGTTATTGCCGCACTTGGGCGATTGGATACAACTTGGACAGCCCTCCTGACACGGGCATTCTTTAATCGCCTTAAGTGTAGTCTGCCACAGTTCCTCTATCAGGTCAAAGCCCTTCTCGGCGATACCAATACCTCCAAGATAAGCATCATAAATAAATATCTGGGCTTCCCCAGTATCGGGATGGAAGGGGGTAGATACCCCACCAATATCGTTGCGGTCGCAAAGAGCAAACAAGGGAAGAATGCTAATAGCCGCATGCTCAGTAGCATGTAGTCCACCGGCAAAGTCTAATTGTGCCTCAATTACCTGATTCGTGGCTTTAGCTGGCAGGTCAAACCAAAGGGCAATGGTAGGAAAGTGCTGAGGTGGCAGATCAAGGGCTTCTTCACTAATTACCTCTTCGGTGAATTGTGCCTTTTTCCTGAAGCCAACCACAGTGGTGGTAACCTCTACTTCACCCAGGTATACCTTTGCCTGTCGGCAACTTTTATGGTGAATTATCCTAATGATATGCAAATCAGTGATTTCCTTAGCTTGAGTATAGTAGGCAGCGGTAGTCGGCATGGCATAAGCGGTGTGGTTAGCTAGGTCAAGCTCGGTGACTAAATAAGATTCTCCCTGATGAAGGTAGATAGCTCCGGGATGCACCTGAAAAAAAGCCACACTAGCCTCAATGGTTTCCAGTAAGGAATCAGTTGAGGTATCAATAATAGCAAAATTTTCCCCAGAGGTAGAACGGATGTTAATGTCTTGAGCTGGATAGGCAATTCTAGGTGAAAGATACCATCTGCCACGACGTTTCCTGAGTATACCCTGCCTTTCCAACTCTGTTCTTTCTTGGCTCAGGGCGGAACCAAAAAAATCCTCATCACTGTTATTTAACGGCAATTCCCAGGCAGCACACATCAAGTGAGCTCTCAGGATATAGGGGTTATCAGGATTAATCAAGACGTTCTCAAATCCTTTTTGGAAAAAGAAATCAGGATGACGCATGAAGTACTGGTCTAAGGGGTTATCCAGCCCGATAAGAAAGCTTATTGAATTGTCACTACCCCGTCCACTCCTACCCGCCTGCTGCCATGTACTGGCAATACTTCCCGGATAGCCGGTAAGCACGGTAGCTTCCAGGTCGCCAATATCTATGCCCAGTTCTAAAGCTGTAGTAGCCACCACCCCTAGAAGCTGGCCGGTGAAGAATTCCTGTTCTATTTGGCGCCGCTCTTGGGGGAGATAGCCTGCCCGATAAGCCTTGATTTTCTGTGCCAGGGCTTGGTCGATTTCGGCTAATCTTTGCCTTGAATAGGTGTAAATAAGTTCGGTCAGTCGGCGAGTGCGGGTAAAGGTCAGACTACGAATATTATGGTTTACCAACTCAGTAAACAGGTTGGTGGCTTCGCTATTACTACTACGCCGAACACCTTTGGCTTCATCTATGATTGGAGGATTCCAAAAGACGAAGTCCTTCCCTCCATGAGGGGAGCCATCGTTATCCACTACGGTAAAAGGTAAACCCACCAGTCTTTCTGCATACTCACCGGGGTTAGCAATGGTAGCTGAAGAGCAGATGAATTGAGGGGTTAAGCCATAGAGATGGCACAGACGACGCAGACGGCGCAGCACGCCGGCTACATGGGAGCCAAAGACACCGCGATAGGTATGAGCTTCATCTATTACCACATACCTCAGGTGGCGCAGTAGTCTTGACCAAGACTGATGATTAGGCAGTATGCCAATGTGGAGCATATCTGGATTAGTAAGTATTATCTTGGCTCGTTTTCTTATCTCAACTCGCTCCCCCTGCGGAGTATCACCGTCAAAGGTAGCAAATTCCTCTATCTTGAGCAGGTCAGGACAAAATAGCTCCTGTAAACCACGCAACTGGTCCTGAGCTAAGGCTTTGGTCGGGAAAAGATAAAGAGCACAGCTACTTCGGTCGGTTAACATTGTTTCCAATACAGCGATGTTATAACATAGGGTCTTGCCACTGGCACTTGATGTTGCCACTATCACATTCTTACCCTGTCTGGTGTTATTTATGGTTTCAGCCTGGTGAGTGTAAAGAGGTAATAACCCATGCTTATTAAGGCAGCGCTCAAGACTTGATAACAGCGGTTTGTCCAATTCAGTATGGTTGGCTTGACAGGGTGGAATATGCTCAATATGAGCAATCTGACCTCTGTAAGTAGGTTGAGCGGTAAGATAATTGAGGAAGGCTGAGGTATTCACTATGGTTTCCCACTAAACAGACAAAATCTCAATTTTACAATCAAGCATTTCTATCCCGAACCGACCGTTAGCAATAAAGGTTATCGTCTTTGATAACACTTCATTGGTGAAGCGCTTGTCATTACTAACGAAGCTGACACCGAGAGTAGCCAATTGCCATAGGTCGTGGTCATCAACCTCAGCCACAGATACATTAAATTTATTTCTAACCTGGGTAGTGATGGATTTTAATACCCGTCTCTTGCCCTTGAGTGATAGGTTTTCGGGTAAACGAAACTTAATCTTACATATACCAACATTCATGGCATATAATACAAACTGAGGTACTGGATACAGCTTCACTATACTCCCCTACCGTTGATAGGTCAAGTTTAAGGGTAATATATAAAATCAGGCTTTCACTTCACTGCCAAGTGAAGTATAATTATAAAAAGGCAGGAATTATGAAGGTTATTTTTCTCGAAGATGTACCTAATGTGGCTCAAGCCGGTGAGATGAAAGAAGTAGCTGATGGCTATGGCAGGAACTTTCTCCTACCTAGGCAGTTAGCCGTGTTAGCTAAGGGCGGAGCTACTAAAATGCTGGAGGTGCAGCGCCAAGCAGAAGCCCGTCACCAGCAGCAGACGGAGACTGAATTGGTTGAGCTGGCTAATCAGCTAGATGGGAAGGAGATTGACCTGAAGGCTAAAGTTGGCGCCAAAGGTCAGCTATATGGCTCAATTACCAGCGCTGATATTGCTGATGAGCTTCAAAACACAGTTGGGGCAGTGGTTGACAAAAGGAAGATAGAGCTAACCGAACCTATTCGTCAGCTTGGAAGCTATGAGGTAGCTATTAAGCTGGCTAAGGACATAGTGCCTAAAATAAAGATTACTATCATAGAAGAGGAGACAAACTAAAGTGGCTCAGCAATTGCCGCCGCATGATATTGATGCCGAGGAGGCAGTCATTGGCTCACTCCTGATAGACGGCTCGGCAATTTATAAAATTGCTACCTTCCTTCAGCATACCGATTTTTATGGTGAGCGAAACCAATGGCTCTATGGGGCATGCCTGTCGCTTTACCAGCGTAATGAGGCGATAAATCAAATTACTGTAGCTCAAGAGTTGAACCGACAGCAAAAGCTAGAAACGTGTGGCGGGGCTGCCTATCTAAGCCATCTCATATCCGTAAGCCCCACCTCACTTGATATTGAGCATTATGCTCAAATTGTTTATCGCCTGTCCGTGATGCGTCATCTAATTACTGCTGCTGACCAGATTAAATCCATTGGTTATGCAGCTGACCCCGATGTTAATGCCAGCCTCAGTAAAGCTGAGGATGTCCTGTTTAGAATGAGCCACGGGCAGAGTCAGCGAGACTTTGTTCATATCCGTCAGGTACTAGATAAATATTTTGAGGTCACTGCTCCCGACATAGATACTGGTGCAGAAGGCTCTCCGCAGGAATCAGTACATCATGTGTTATCGGGTTTTACCGGTCTAGATGAATTATTAGGCGGATTTCAGCGTTCGGACTTGATTATTGTCGCCGGTAGACCCAGCATGGGCAAAACAAGCCTAGCTCTTAATATCGCCAGGAATGCTGCTGTAGACCAGAAGGCTTGTGTAGCTCTATTCAGCCTGGAGATGGCACAGGAACCATTGGTACTTCGCCTGCTGTCTGATGAGGCTAGGATTGATACCAAGCGGATTCGCCTTGGCTCTCACAGTGAGGATGAGGAAAGACGGATTATGGATGCTACTGGTGTCCTTTCTGAAGCACCAATCTATATTGATGATTCTCCCCGGCTCCGAGTGGTAGAGATGAGAAGCAAGGCTCGTCGGCTTTTCTACGAGCGTGGTGTCAACCTCATTATTGTTGACCACTTGGGATTGATGCAGGGGGAAGGGAGAGTAGAAAACAGAGTTCAGGAGATTAGCTACATTTCTCGCTCGCTCAAGACAATAGCTCGTGAGCTTAAAGTGCCTGTGTTAGCGGTATCACAGCTCAGTCGAGCTGTGGAGTGGCGGGCATCACACCGACCTCAACTCTCCGACCTGCGTGATAGTGGCAGTATTGAACAGGATGCTGATGTTGTCATGTTTATCTACCGGGACGAATACTATGCTACTAAAGAGGAGTGGCAGCAGGAACATCCTGATGAGAAGTATCCACCCCCGGCTGAAATCATCGTTGCCAAGCATCGCAATGGTCCCACCGGACAGATTAACCTGCGCTTCTTGCCCAAGATAGCTAGATTCGAAAATATTGCTACTGAAGAGCCAAGTTTATTATGAAGCAGCTTAGTGGTTTCCCAGCTAGAATGAAGTTTACCCCGGTGCCTAATTTTTTCCTCAGTACTTTACTACCACAAATTAGTGATATTGCTGAACTAAAGACAACCCTCCATATTTTTGAGGCACTCTACCGTAAACGGGGCTATCCTCGCTTTACCACCTATAAAGAATTGCTGGGTAATACCAGCCTAATGAGCAGCTTGAAAGTAACAACACAGCCACCTGACCAGGTATTGCGTAATGCTCTGGAGATGGCTACCAAGCGAGGCACTATCCTCCATATAGTATTAGATAGAGATGGAGTAACCGAGGATGTTTACTTCCTCAATAGTGCCTCTGATAGACAGACGGTGGCTAAGATTCAGAGTGGCGAGCTTCGTTTAAGCGGGCTGAAGGCTGGGGAGCAGACCTATATTGAGACTGAGGAACAACCCGACATTTTTACCCTTTATGAACAGAATATCGGTATGCTAACTCCGATGATTGCCGATGAGCTACGTGAGGCGGAGAAACTCTATCCCACAACCTGGATTAAAGATGCCATTAAAGAGGCAGTTTCCCTTAATAAACGCAACTGGAGATATATTGCCAAGATTTTGGAGAACTGGTCAGCAAAAGGTAGAGGTAATGGAGCATATAAGCAAGATTTTAAAAAGACAGACCCGGATAAATACATCAAGGGCAAATACGGACATATCGTCAGGCGCTGAAGAACCGGAGACGTCACCAAGTTCAACCTGCCCGGTCTGTAAAGGGGCTGGATTTGTCCATCCTCGTTTGCCCTCAGATAAACCAGATTTCAGTCGGGTTATTGCCTGCCAGTGTACTCGTGAGGAGTTAGATAAAGGCCGTCAAACTTATTTATTGCGCTACAGTAACCTTGGCTCACTAACTCGTTTTACCTTTGACAATCTAATACCACAGGGCAGGAGTGGGAATCCCATCAACCAGGAGCAATTTGCCCGTGCTCACCAGGCTGCCAGAGATTTTGTCAGCAAACCTGAAGGATGGCTAATTCTGGCCGGCCCCAGTGGTTGTGGCAAGACACATCTAGCAGCAGCTATTGCTAATGAATGTATTAGTCAGGGTCAGCCGGCCTTTTTTATCTCTACTCCCGACCTCTTAGACCGCCTGCGCTCTGCCTTTAGCCCTGATAGTGAGATGCCTTATGATGAATTCTTCGATAGGGTGCGTAATGCCCCACTACTGATTTTAGACGATTTGGGAGCTCAGACCAGTACCTCGTGGGCTAAGGAAAAACTGGACCAGCTGCTAAATCATCGCTTTAATGGTGAACTGCCAACCGTGATTGTTACTATCACCCCCCCTGATGGGCTAGATACCCGAATACGCACCCGTTTAACTAACCCCGATATGTGTCATATATATGTGGTTGAGGAAGGGCAAGCCTCTTTAGACTATAGCTGGGGAGCTGAGTTTAAGCTGCAAAGAAGCATGACCCTTGATAATTTTGACTGGAGGCGGGTCAACCTACCGCCAGAACAACGCCAAAACTTGGAGCAAGCATACCGTTTAGCTATCGACTTTGCTAAATCACCTGAAGGCTGGCTGGTATTCGTGGGTGTTAATGGCTGTGGTAAGACCCACTTGGCAGCGGCAATTGTTAATTATCGCTATCAGGCTAATAAGCCAGCCTTATTTGTGGTAGTACCTGAGTTTCTTGACCATCTCCGCTCTACTTTCAGCCCGGAGAGTAAGGTGTCCTATGACCAATTGTTTGAAAGAGTAAAGACAGCACCTCTGCTCGTTTTGGATGACTTCGGTGAACAGACCACCACCCCCTGGGCACAGGAGAAGCTCTATCAGGTTATCAACTATCGCTATAATGCCCAGTTACCGACAGTAATTACTCTTGTCAGCTCGCTAGATGAAATTGATAGCCCCATCAGCTCTCGGCTGGCCGACCCTAAAATCAGTGTAGTATGGAATATCATTGTTCCCGACTACCGGACTGATGCCACATCTGGTCGGAAGAAAATAACTCGCGGTGGCAGGAAAGGGCGCTGGAGCTAAGTAGCACCAGTCTATTCCAATCGAATAATGAGCCTGAATAAAAGGGTTTCAGGCAACCCGGTTAGCAAACCTTGAGATTTGCTGCGAGAGATTGGAACGAGCTGCCTGAATCTCTCAGGCTCATCTTGTATCGGAAGAGACTCCCACTTGACAAGCAATAGTTACCTGATTACAATGAATACAGATAAATTCTTCACCCTAATCCACTATCAATAAACCTAGAGCGAATTTGCGTTTTAGATTGAACCCATAGAGTGTGGCTTTCCCATATGTCAAAGTATATCTTTGTTACTGGTGGCGTTGTTAGTTCAGTAGGCAAGGGTATCACTGTCGCTTCCATTGGCACTATTTTGAAGAGTCGTCAAATTACTGTGTCGGTTCAGAAACTGGACCCCTACCTTAATGTTGACCCGGGAACGATGTCCCCCTACCAGCATGGCGAGGTGTTTGTTACTCAGGATGGTGCTGAGACCGACCTTGATTTAGGTAACTACGAGCGTTTCATCGATGTTAACCTTACTGCTGAGTCCAATGTTACCTCGGGACAAATCTATAGTGCAGTTATTGCCAAGGAGAGACGGGGTGATTTCCTGGGAGGCACCATTCAGGTAGTGCCGCACGTTACCACCGAGATAAAAGAACGCTTTAAGCAATTAGCTCAAAAATCTCAGGCTGAGGTGGTTATTATAGAAGTAGGTGGCACAGTAGGTGATATTGAGGGGCAGCCTTTCCTTGAGGCCATTAGACAGATGCGAAAGGATGTCGGGCGGGATAATGTGCTATATATTCATGTTACTCTCCTTCCCTATCTTACCACTACTCAAGAACTTAAGACCAAGCCTACTCAGCACAGCGTTAATGAATTGCGCCGTATTGGTATTCAGCCTGATATTATTATCTGCCGCAGTGATTACCCTGTCTCAGAAGGGATTCAGGATAAAATATCCCTTTTCTGTGATGTCGAACGGCAAGCTGTAATCCCACTGCCCACAGTACCCACCATCTATGAGGTGCCATTACTCTTGGAGGAAGCCGGATTGGGGCAACTAATTGTCAATAAGCTTGGTCTTAAGGCTCGCCCAGCCGACCTGAGCCAGTGGCGAGAGCTGGTCAGTTGCCTCAAGACACCCCATGAGCCAGTTAATATCGCTCTGGTAGGCAAATATGTAGAATTAAAGGATGCCTACTTCTCAGTTCGTGAGGCATTACACCACGCCGCCTTGTATCATGATAGAGATATTAATCTTATCTGGATTCAATCGGAAGACCTGGAAAGGAATGGCAGCGAGGCTCTATTACGTAGTGCCCAGGGTATCATCGTTCCTGGTGGCTTTGGGATTAGAGGAATTGAAGGCATGATAAAAGCAGCCAGCTATGCTCGAAATAATGAAATTCCTTACCTAGGATTATGCCTAGGAATGCATATTATGGTAATTGAGTTTGCCCGTTATGTTCTGGACTCAGATAAAGCAAACTCATCTGAGTTTGATGCCTCCACCCCCTATCCGGTTATTGACCTTCTCCCTGAACAAAAGGATATAGAAGACAAGGGAGGCACTATGCGTCTGGGCAACTATCCGTGCCACCTGATTGAAAACAACCTTGCTGCTAATGCATATGGACAGAGCTTGGTTTATGAACGCCATAGACACCGCTTTGAATTTAATAACAAGTTTCGCGCCCAACTTCAAGAAGCAGGGATGGTTTACAGTGGGTTATCACCCGATGGCAAACTGGTGGAGCTCTGTGAGCTGGCTAACCATCCGTGGATGGTTAGTTGCCAGTTCCACCCTGAATTTGGCTCTCGTCCTGGTCATCCCCATCCCCTGTTCCGTGATTTTATCAGTGTAGCTAAGACTATATTACGTGAGGGGGCTCAACCCCCGTTACCCTTTTCTCCCTAGTTTATGATAAAATACATCCGCTTGGTAAAGCGTTGCTCAAAATACCGGTGAACAAAAACCTCTCCTTTGGAGGGGATAAGGGGTAGGAGGCGGAAAGAGAAACTGGATGCACATCTTCTTAGATACAGCCAATATTGACCAAATTCGACAAGCTGCCAAGTTAGGCGTCATCAGTGGGGTTACCACTAACCCTAGCCTGGTATCCAGGGAGGCAACGTCTGACTATGAAAAGGTGGTTAAGACCATTTGCTCCATTGTCTCAGGGTCTGTTTCTGCCGAAGTGCTGGCTGAAGATACTGAGTCTATGATTAAAGAAGCCCGAATCAAGGCTTCTTGGGCGCCCAATGTAACCATTAAGATACCAGCCACTACCGATGGGCTAGCGGCAATATCAACTCTGAGCAAGGAAAATATAGAAATAAACATGACATTGTGTTTCTCACTAAATCAAGCTATACTTGGCGCTCTGGCTGGGGTTACCTATGTTAGCCCTTTCGTTGGCAGGCTGGACGATACTGGTCATGATGGTATGCAGGTAGTTAAAGATATTGTTGATGTATTTAAACACTACCAATTATCTACCCAGGTGATTGCTGCCAGCATCCGTCACCCTCAGCATGTAACTGCTGCTGCCAAGGCTGGGGCTCATATTGCTACTGTTCCCTATAATGTGTTAATGCAACTGATACGCCATCCCCTTACTGATATAGGCGTCGCCCGCTTCATTTCTGACTGGCGACGCGTTTCACAGGGATAGACAACTAAAAACGATAGACCATAACCAGATTAGGCGGGTTCTAGTCTTCAATTTCTAAAAAATACAACCAGTTTGATGAAGTCCCTCTTATCAGCAAGAGAGGAATTGGGAGAGTGAGGCTAAAATGAATTTTACCGAACTAGAAAAGAAAAACAAAGATGGATTGATGGAGCTAGCTAGGCAGATGGACATCTCTAACTGCGCTAGCCTCAAGAAACAGGACATCATTATGCGTTTGCTTGAGGCACATACCAAACAGCAGGGCAATATTTTCTGTAGTGGCATCCTAGAGATTATGGGTGACGGCTACGGCTTCCTCAGGCAAAGTAAACTGCTACCCAGTTCCAATGATGTCTATGTCTCCCAATCTCAAATCCGCCGTTTTGGTATGCATACTGGGGATATGGTTGTCGGTCAGGGTAGACCACCCAAAAATAGCGAGAAATACTACAGCCTGCTTCGGGTGGAGGCAGTTAACGACACCAACCCTGAGCTAGCCAAAAACCGGGTTTCCTTTGGCTCACTTACCCCTGTCTTTCCTGACAGATTGATTAGTTTAGAAACCTCATCCAATGGGCTGTCCACCCGACTACTCAACCTCATTGCCCCTATTGGTCGAGGGCAACGGGGCTTAATTGTATCACCACCCAAGGCAGGAAAAACGGTTCTGCTTAAAGCTATAGCCAATGCCGCCACCGCCAACTATAATGATATTCATTTGATGGTGTGCCTTATTGGTGAGCGACCAGAGGAGGTTACTGATATGCAGCGCTCAGTCAATGGAGAGGTGATAGGTGCCACCTTTGATGAACCGGTGGAGAATCAAACTCGTGTCGCTGAGCTAGCGTTGGACAGAGCCAAGCGAATTGTAGAAAGTGGCAAAGATGTGTTCATCCTTCTTGACGGCATTACCCGTCTTACCCGTGCCTATAACCTGGCTATGCCCTCCAGTGGTCGTACCCTGTCTGGTGGTATTGACCCCTCTGCCCTTCACCCAGCCAAGAAATTCTTTGGTGCTGCTCGCAATACTGTTGAGGGCGGTAGCCTGACTATTATTGCTACTTGCCTCGTTGAGACTGGCAGCCGTATGGACGACCTTATCTATGAGGAATTCAAGGGAACGGGCAATATGGAGCTTCATCTTGACCGCCGATTGGCTGAACGCCGAATCTTCCCGGCTATGGATATCCAGCGCAGTGGCACCAGGCGTGAAGAACTGCTTCTTGATGAAGATACCATAAAGCAGGTATGGCTACTGCGGCGCATGGTGTCTATGATTGCTTCTAATTCTAACAGCTTCACTGAAACCACAGAACGGGTTCTTGACCGTCTGCGTAAGACGAAAACCAACGCTGAGTTTCTGGTCAGCTTGAGTCGGGAAACGTAAGTACACAAGCAGCCAAGGCTAGTGAACAATAACTAATAATCCCCTACCATGCCCTGGACAACTATCTGGCCAGACTAATCAATAGAGGCTATAAGGTTGCTATCTGTAAGCAGGTAGCTAAGCCGGGTGAGACCAGTGAGAAATAATAGAAGTAACCACTCTGGCAGGCAAGTCGCATTTTTTGATTAAATTGGTTAAGCGTTAACCTTTTCTGCTAGAAATTCCAGAACGAATCAATTTCACTGTCCGGTACATCGAAAACAAAATCGCTTGGAGGTAAAGACTCTTCCTTAAAGAATTCTGGAAGCCGGTCAGCACTTGGAGCGAACCCTGCATTTAGATTGAAGGCTAGCTCCTCTCTTAATACTGTTTTGCCCATTTCTTGCACATCTTCATAACTTAAGGCTAGACCACATTGGGCATTAATAATATCAGTCACCTTTTCCATCGGGTAGGCTCTCTCGTAAAAAGAAATGTAACAAAGACCTAGACTGTCAATGATAGCCACATTAATCTGGGCTTGCTTTGAAGTCTTCACTGCCTCATCTGAGCTTTGCTGCCTGTGGATGACAACACCTGCGGTATGATCAGCACCCATTGCTGAAGTGCAATAGGTAACACCTGTGCCGTTCTGAACCCGTGGGTCATGAGCTGGCATCCCCAGTCCTTTTACCGCTGGCACTCTACTTATGCCAAAGGCTCTTGCCGTAACTGCTACACCCTCACCGAGAATTCTGCCTAGGGTAGTTCCTTGTCCAATCTCATTTATTAAGGCTACGGCTTTAGCGCTATCTCCAAAGTCCATCACTCCGGCATCAATAGCTACCCCTAAGGTTGCCCCCATCTCTATATTGTCCAGCCCATAATCGTCATTAAGTCTGTCCATAGCGGCAATTGCATCGATGTCATCAATGCCAAGATTAGCCCCCAGCATGGCTGCTGTTTCATATTCCAGTCCAGATGTTATGTATTTTCCTTCTTTATCTCGAACGATATTGCTGCAGTTCTGCAAGCATCCCAGCATACATGGAATGCCCCATTTACTTCCCTGACTGGTAAGATATTCTATGGTTCCCTTCCCACCTATTTTGCTAGCCCCTTCAAACATGCCAGCAGTAAAGTTCCTGACCGCTAGGCTGTGGTTACGGTCGCTTATCCATACCAATCCCCCCATTTGTCCGTAGGCACGCACCAGACCAGCCCCCTTATTCTCCTCCATGAATTTAGCATACTCTTTAACAAGCTCACCGAAAGCTTTCCTCTTTTTCGCCACTACTGGCTTTGTCCCGGTATCATCAATTACAATTGCCTTTATCCTCTTTGAACCCATAACCGCCCCCGGACCGCCACGAGCTAGCTGGCGGCTAGGCATGCCATCCATATCGGTACCGGCTATAGTTGCCATTGAGGCTTTCCTCTCTCCCGGTGGACCGATGGTAAACACACCAACATTCTCACCATAGACGGCTTTCAATTCTTTGGCTACGGCGTAGTTGGTAAGTCCGGTCAGATTATCGGCAGGCAGAATAGTGGCACCATCCTTAGTCACCTTTATCAAATATAGCTTGTTGTCAGTAGGCTGACCTTCAAAGATAATTGCCTTAATACCTAACCAGCCCAGCTTTTGACCTGCTGTGCCACCAACATTGCTCTCTTTGATTCCTTGTGTTAGAGGGCTCTTAAACCCGGCAGATAGCCTGTTTGATGAGGGAAACCGACTGTCAGCCAGGAGCCCGGGGGCAAAGATTAGCTTGTTATATTTACCCAGGGGGTGACACATTGGGGGAACCTCCCGATTAAGAATTCTTGCTGTCAAACCCCTTCCGCCTAACCATTCGTAGTCGGGTGGTGAATCCTCCAACACCGCTTTTAAGTTGGTCATATCGACTCTTAGAATTTTGCTCATTACTACCCCCTTTGTTTTAACTGAACCATTTAGCATATGTACTGAGATACATTTTGTCAACCTTCTCTTTCTTTTTAGCGGCAATTTCTAGTAGAATAGTGCTGTGAAAGAGGGTTCAACTCCTATCAGGCAGCAGTATCTCAGGATTAAGCGAAAGTATCCCCAGGCTATTGTCTTCTTCCGCTTAGGCGATTTCTATGAGACCTTTGACGAGGATGCCAAGCTTGCTTCAAAGGAGCTAGAGATTGTCCTGACCTCCAGGGAGATGGGCAAGGGGCATCGGGTGCCTATGGCTGGCATCCCCTACCATGCCTTGGATAACTATCTGGCTAGACTAATCAATAGGGGCTATAAGGTTGCTATCTGTGAGCAGATAACCAAACCAGGTGAGACCAGGGGTTTAGTCCAGCGTGATGTAGTTAGAGTAGTAACGCCGGGGACTGTTGTTGAACCGAGCCTTCTTGATAGCAAGTCAAATAATTATTTAGTTAGCCTGGTTCTGGCTGGGGATGAAGCAGGCATAGCCTATGTTGATATAACTACCAGCGAATTTGCTACCACCCAAGTGGCATCTCAGCGGGTTGTTCCCGAACTGGAGCGACTTAGACCCTCGGAGATTATTACCGCAGAAGGCACGGAATTATCCGGTTTAGGCATATCGGCTCCAGTAACTCGCCTTGAGAACTACTGGTTTGAGTTAGAGATAGCCCGTCAAACAGGGCTTAACCATTTTGGCGTAGCCACTCTTGACGGCTATGGCTGTGCCCATCTGCCCCTGGCAATAAGAGCTGCCGGCTCTATTATCCACTATATCCAGGAATCGCAGAAGGGCGTCCTGGGGCAACTGACACATCTGGCTACCTACTCCACCGATTCATTTATGGCGTTGGATGTCCAGACCCAAAGAAACCTCGAACTTTTCCACAGCAGCCATTCTGGAGCTACTGCTGGCTCACTCCTATCAGTTATTGACCTGACCAAAACCGCCATAGGTGGTAGATTATTAAAGAGGAGACTGGGTCAGCCTCTCCTTGATTTAGCTGAGCTGATTAAGAGACAAGATGCCGTTAACTGGTTTTATGATAATACCTTAGCTCGTAACCAGACTATTTCTCTACTGGGCAAGGTGGCTGACCTGGAACGGCTGATTAACCGGGTGAGAAGTAATATTGCTACCCCTCGCGAGCTGGTGGCACTACGGCGTAGTCTGGAAGTTATCCCCCGGCTCACAAAGGTAATCGAAGCCGGTAAGAGCAATAACTCAATTACCTGGCTTAGAGATGAACTTAAGCCTCGCCAGGATGTTGTTGATTTGATTTCAGAGGCTATAGAGGAACAGCCACCACCCAGTTTGGGCGAAGGTAATGTGGTGAGGCAGGGCTTTTCTGAAGAACTAGACAGCCTTCGCCTAGCGTCTAAAAATGCCAAGCAATATCTGGCTAATTTGGTGCGCCAAGAGCGGGAGAAAACCGGTATCAAATCGCTAAAGGTAGGCTTCAATAAGGTCTTTGGTTACTATATTGAGGTATCTAAATCTAACCTGGCTCAAGTGCCTCAAGACTATATCAGAAAGCAGACACTGGTCAACGGTGAGCGCTTCTTCACCCCCGAACTCAAGGAGTATGAGTCATTGATTTTGAATGCAAACGACAGGATTGCTGGGCTTGAGTCGGATATATTCCACCGGGTATGCCATCAGGTAGCTACCTCCAGCGAACGCATTTTAGCCGTGGCCGATGCCCTGGCAAAAGTGGATGTCTCCTCTAGCCTGGCTGAGATAGCGGTAAGCAATAGCTATGTTCGCCCTGAGTTGACGATAGATAATGAGATAGTTATCAAGGAGGGACGCCACCCGGTAGTGGAGAGGAGTCTGGTTGATAGCAGCTTCGTTCCCAATGATACCTACCTGTCTAATGATGATGCCCAGCTTGTTGTTCTCACCGGTCCTAATATGTCGGGTAAGTCAACCTATCTGAGACAGGTGGCACTAATTGTGCTTCTAGCCCAGATTGGCAGCTTTGTTCCTACTGATTCAGCTACTATTGGACTGGTTGACCGTATCTTTACCCGAATTGGTGCCAGGGAAGACCTGATGGCTGGTCAATCCACCTTTATGGTGGAGATGGTGGAGACCGCCAATATCCTGAATAATGCTACGCCACGCTCGCTAATCATCCTTGACGAGATTGGGCGGGGCACCAGCACCTATGACGGACTTTCTATTGCCCGGGCAGTTGCCGAGTATATTCACAGTCACCGTGGGCTGGGAGCCAAGACTCTGTTTGCCACCCACTTTCACGAGATGGTGGACCTGGCTGGTTTCCTGCCCCGGGTGAAGAATTTTAATGTGGCAGTAACCGAGGAGAGGGGTAAGGTTACCTTTCTACATAAGATTGTGCCCGGTGGCGTTGATAAAAGCTACGGTATCCATGTGGCTCAACTGGCTGGGCTGCCCAAATCAGTGGTGCATCGTGCCCGGGAGGTATTGGAGGAACTGGAAAGCGATAGCCAAGACACGGGAGCGGCAAAAGGTCGCCGTCGCAAGAAAAAAGAGCCAGTCCAGCAGCTATCCTTCTTCGGGCAAAAACCGCCAGTGTTAACAGAACTGGAGAAGTTGGACATAGAATCTATGACCCCCCTCGAAGCCCTCACCAAACTCTACGAGCTCCAGAAGAAGGCAGGGGAGGGGTAGAATCAACTATGTTATAATTAATACTATGGATGACAAACCAACGGATATTGAGCAATATAAAAAATGGTTGGAAGAGAACTATCAGGTCGAGATTACGGATAGAATTAAGAATAATTACGAATCCGCTGTAGACAAAATGAAGCAGCAATTCCAAAAATCCGCATTCTGGAAGCAACTTGGTAATAATCTGCGTGAATATAACGATGAGTATTTTCTTGATACAGGATATCAGCTTTTGCAGGAATCGGGTTTACCTAACATATTAATAAAACCTTTTAATTCGTTCCTCGAAAAGACTTTCAGAAAGAACATATTAGAGAATGAAAACTTTCCAGAACCACCGATAGAGGGTTGGATATTACCTGAGAACTGGTATTCACTGATAAATGACATATTAAGAACAACTATTGTAGTTAAATATCTTGACGGTGTTGATTTCATCATTGGAAAGATTCAATCATTATGCGAAGATATTAAGAAGGACTTTGAGTGCACATTTGAAGCTAGAGAAGTAGGATACTATGCTGTGCACCTATATATAAGGGAACAATTCGAAATACCTAGAATGGATTGGGACACTATTAAAGTAAGTACGACCTTTGAGATTCAGTTGACCACTCAGCTACAAGAAGTAATTAGGAAGCTGCTACATAAGTATTATGAGGAAAGAAGAATGTTACCTCCCGAGACTGAGCGGATGTGGCAGTGGGATTACAGAAGTGATGAGTTCGCAACAAATTATTTGGGTCATATCTTACATTATATTGAAGGAATGATAATGGAAATTCGTGAGAAGGAGAGCACAAAATGAAAAAATCCGAACCATATCAGAAAGAATTCATAAAGTTTATTCCATATTTAAAATCGGTTGATATAGTAACTAGACAATTAATCAAACGGATTGAGTCAATATACACATTATGTAGTGATATGTGTCCAGATGAGCTTGAAGATATATTTGTGACCGATTATATCAAAGGGGACGGAACAAGGGAATACGAAAACTTATGGTTTTTTTCAAAATCGTATTGTGTAGAAGCGAAGAAATTTATGACTACAATTGACCTCGATATAGCACCTTTAAAGAACCGAGTCACTTATTGGACGGTTCAAGCAAATGATTATAACTTCAAGAAATCTTCAGTAAAATCGCGACTTAATTTACATTTTGATACAATACAAAAAATAACGTGTAGTTTTAAAGCTACTAGAGGGAATTGCGCTTATTTACAATCAATAATCAATAAATATGTTAAACCAAACCTAGTTCCCTTATAGTATAACTACACTCACCTGATCTGATATGCAACTCACTATATTCTACCACTGCTTACAAGCTCTTTCGCCACACAAGCCATTTATCAAAGAGGGCTAAAGACACTTCACCCCTTTAAAAAACAAATTCCCCCTTTCCTTTGAAGGGGGGGATTGGGGGGTGGGGGTTTCTGCTCACCTTATCTCCAGTCAAAGGAGACACTGCATTAATAACCTCGTCGTATTGAGGCTCTTTACCCAAATCGAAAACCTTAGCCGCAGCATCCAGTGCCGTCTTGGTGTTGAGATTATCCTCCAGGTTCTCTACTTTTCAGCTTCCGTTTGCTGTTTCTGCCACAGGTCGCAGTAAAGTTCCATAAGCACGAAGTTATATCCATCCTTATCCAACTTCCCGCAAGGACTAAAACCACACTTCTGGAAACATTTCTGGGCTCTGGCGTTTGAGGTAAGCGTCTTCAGGTAGATTCGCTTGAGATTCGTCCGACGAAAAATATAGCTGACCAAAGTAGCTACAGCATCAGCACCGTAGTCTTTATCCCAGTAGTCACGATTGCCAATCATGATACCCAGCTCAGCTTCACCTTTGGTCTCGTTAATGTTGTAATATGAGCAGTTACCAATATGGTTACCATCCAGAGTCTCTATGGAGAACCGGTGATTATGCGACGAGAGGTAGAATAGTTCGTTAGCATAGTCAGCCTGATACTGAGAGAAGCTGACAGCTAGTGGGCAGGCAGCATCAAGTTGAGTCAGCTCAGGGTCACTACTCCAGACATAGTCGTCCCGGGCATCAGTTAATCTCTTATTACGAAGTCTAACCTTGGTGCCGGTAATCATATATTCTCAGTGGTCTGTGTCACTAACATTACCCAGGTCAAAAGCAGTTTCCTCAATGAACAACATATTATACTCACTACTTCTATTCCTCCTCTTCTTCTTCCTCCCCATGTTCCCAGATAGGCTCAGTAAAGTAGTCTATATACTCTCCCATTGCCTCAGATGCTACCTGCCTCATCCTCTCCTTTGCCTTCTCAGCTAGCTGTGCCAATTCACCCACATCAATTTCAATATCCAGCATTTTAGCCAGAACCTTAACTACAGACAGGGCAGCCATCGGGTTCGGTACTCGTGTGGCATACAGAGGCACCTCACCAAGCAGACACAGTCCTTCAACACTACGCTCTTTGGCTACGCCTAGCATTAACCCATTCAATCCAGCAATTTGTAAATTACCCCTTTGCACCAAATCATATTCTTTCAAATATTCCTTCCCCGGCTGATTGGTAGCTACCCCCCACACTCTGGGCTGTTCAGAGTGGTGAATATGGGTCAGAGCGGCGGCGCAGGTAAATACCCGCTTAATCTTAAATCTTAGCCCTACATCAAGGACACAGCTAGCCAGCTCATATCCCTTGGAAGCAGGTTGGTCTTCCCCAATAAATAGTATTACATCGCTGCCCCCACCTTTGCTTTTCCAGTAATAGAACTTGCTCTGTGGGAACTGTGGAGCCTCCACCACATTATCTTTCACCACTACTCCAACCGGGTCAAAAAAGTGAAAAGCCTCAACCTCGCCTAATTCCTTAAAGTCCAGCTTCTTTCGCAGATATGTAGCCGCTATGAGTGCCACATTACCAACGCCGGGCCAGGCAGCCAGCAGATTCGGCGAATTAAGTTTTGGTCTGGCACGAAGCTTAACTAATTTTTCCATTTCACCATGCTCCTCTTAACGAGATTTTTATGCAGGTAACCCTATCCCCTTTATCCCCTTGTTAAAATCCCTCTCGCTCTCCCTTTAAGAAAGGGAGAAGTTCTCCCCCCTTTCGCAAAGGGGGACTCAGGGGGATTTCCTCCAGAGGCTTCGCCCCTCTTAAACACCTAGCGATTCATAATCTTAGATTTCCATTCTCGTCCATACTCACCAACAGTCTTGAACCCCAGTTCAACTTGGGGAATCCATTCATCATCGCAATAAGGCTTTGAAACTCTAAGTTCAAAAGGCTTATTTTCGCCTGCTCTCAAATAATCCACCCAGAGAAAGTCGTCCCATCCCCCACCCATCGTGTTTTTGTACGCAGTAACACCAACATATACATTGATAGCATCAGCTTTGCCATAATTCTTAACCTCCCCCACTATCTTGCCCTCACCGTCACTCCACTCAAAATGCATCTCCCTAATCTGAACAAGGGCTTGAGGAGCATTTAGTTCAGCCTCAAGTGCATCATATCTACTTTGCAAGCTGTCATATTCGTATTGGGATACTCCACTAGCGCAAGAAGGTAACAGAAACAGCATCAAAGCTAAAACTGTACCTGTGAGAATAAGCTTTTTCATTCTAACCCCTCCTGATAAAGTACTTTGGTAATACTTTTTGCTGTCCCTACTTACTAGCCACTGACAGACTCGGGCAGTAAAGGTGGGGGGTGTTAAGGAAGCCGCCTACCCACTTAGGCTCGCTGCCAATGGCGGTAATCTGTTTAAGAAGCTGGTAAATATTGCCTGAAACCATGGTATTCTTAACCCTGCCTACTATTTTACCACTTTCCACCTTATAACCAAGCAAAACATTGCCACTGAAAGCACCACCTAAAATGTTACCCTGTGTTGCCCCCATAAGCCATTCAATAATCAGTCCTTCCTTCATATCAGCTACCATTTCATCAAAGCTAGTATTACCCGGGGCAATAACAAAGGCAGCAGGTGAGGGAGAGGGTAATCCACCACGACTTCTGCTACCATTACCGGTGCTCTGGGTATGGGCAAGGGCGGCAGTTTGCAGGTCATAAAGAAAGTGGACTACCTTCCCCTGCTCGATAAGAGGAGTGCATTGACTAGATACACCCTCATCGTCACAAGGACGGCTTCCCGGGCGGTAGGCTATCGTCGGGTCATCCCACAGCGATAGCTTTTCATCAAAAACTACCTGACCAAGTCTATTCCCTATTGGTGAGGCTCCCTCCAGAACTGTCTTGCCATTGAAAGCCGCCATTAAGGGTGTGATTAAGGCATTGGCTACCCCATCAGGAGTAAAAATCACTGGCAGTGACTGGCTTGGTACTAATGCCTGGTTCTTGGCTAACTCAAGCTGGTTAACTACTACCTCTGCCACCGCCTTAGCTTCAGTTAAGGGTTGGCATGAGCTTTTACTCTCACCAACAAACAGCATATCCGTACCACGAATCAGGGTGCCCTCAACACCCATACCAAAGACACTTTTTTTATAGTCCGCCTGCCCACCACGAGAATTTATGATACTGACTGAGATTATGCTCTTGGTCACCCCTGCCTCGCATATAATATCCGGAGTATGGTTGATAACCGCAGCTATAAGCTCCTCACCAAGCTTAGTCATTTCCTCTAAGGATAAAGACTCCACATCAGTGTCAAAGATTTCAACCTGGGGATAGGCATCCAGTGAAGGAAATTCAAACTTAGCTGGCATACCAAACTGGGCTGATTCTACGGCATCACTGACCAGACTCTGGTTATCACCTAGTTCTGTAGTAGATGCATAGCCAATCCTACCCTGCCTGACAATACGCAAGGCTACTCGCTGGCTCTGCTTGCTTTGGATATGTTTCAGGCGGTTAGTTTCAAATTGAACTGATGTTTGCTGTGAAGAGATGGTAAATACCTCAGCTTCCTCAGCTACCTTTTTAGCCTGAGCCAAGAGTGCTTCCATTATTTGCCTCCAACCAAGCAGTGGCGAATCCTGATATGGGGACTCCCATTAGAAACCGGCAGAGGAGCTTGACCTCCTTTACCACAACCACCACCCTGGTTCATCTCCAGGTCGTTACCTATGGAGTCTATATTGTTAAGGGTGGTAAACACATTGCCGGTAAGGGTTACCGGCCGTATTAACTCAGCAACCTTGCCGTTACGTATCATATAGGCTTCTCCTGCAGAGAAGGTGAACATCTCCATACTGGTGGTGCCACCATACCAGTTTTTGGCATAGATACCTTGCTTAATGTCGCTGAGCATATCGTTAAAGGTGACTGCCCCTGGCTCAATATAAGTGTTGGTCATCCGCACAATAGGCGGATAGCGATAGTTAATGGCTCTGGCATTACCCGTAGGCTTTTCTTTCATCTTAGCCGCAGTCTCCCTGGAGTGAAGCCTACCGACTAATTCGCCCTCCCTGATAAGGTAGGTCTTGATTGCTGGCACCCCTTCGTCATCATACTTATAGCTGCCTCGCAATCCAGGGATTGTCGCCGAATCAACAATATTAAGCTCGGCACTACCAAATTTTTTGCCTAGAACCATGATTTCACGCAAGCGGTCGTTTTCATAAACAAAATCAGACTCCGATAGATGTCCAAAGGCTTCATGAATGAAAACACCAGCCAGAACCGGGTCTAATACCACCGTATATTCCCCTCCCTTTACTTGTGGTGCAGATAGTAATTCCACAACCCGCTGTGCCATCTGCCTTATCTGCTGGTGAAGACCCTGTATTAAGCTAAAATCACCACTACTGCCTAAACTCAATCCTACCTGCTGTATCTCACTGCCTTCGGCAGCTATAGCCGTCAGGCGCAGGGTGATATCCATCCTTTCCTGCTCAATATAGCTACCTAACGAGTTAGCAAAGATAACCTTTTTGTGGCCATCACCGTAGCTAATAACCGAAGTCTGGAGCTTTGGCGTTTGCCAGATAAGAGCATTATATTCATCCAGTAGTTGCTTCTTCTCGGCCAGGGGAACGGCTACTGGATTTTTGTCTACCCGACTTGGCACAATATCAACCACCGGTTCTATTGGAGCTAGCTTACTCTCTTCCTTACCGACAATTCGGGCTTGTTTTACCGCCAGCTCTATCTTGCCCGGTAGGTCCTCCAGGTCATTAAAACTGACAAATCCCCAGCCCCCTCTTACCAGTGCTCGCACGTTCCCTCCGATGGCAGTTGACCTGCCAATAGACTCCAGTTCCCTACCCCGATAGGTAATATGGCTGGTCTGGCTCTCTTCAAGACGAGCCTCTATATAATCAGCACTGTAACCTCTAACTGCCTCGGCTAACTGGCGACCAATAGTTTCAATATATGTCATAGGTTTCTCCCCAGTAGTAAAAATAGAGTCTATACAAGATTATGTAAAGTATTTTGTATAATTTATCCCCCGGGTTCTATGGTTGCAGTGGGATAACGCAAATAAAGCGAAGAGGCTCGTCACTATTATTAACAAAGCAATGATGCTCATTAGGGGCAACAAAGATAACGCTACCCATCCCTATCGGGGTTTCCCCTTGCTCACTTACTACCACTCCTTGCCCGGAAAGAATAAATACCTCGTGTTCCCACCAGTGGGAATGGGCTGGAGTGGAACCACCTGCCTTAACCTCGAAAATACGCATACAGAAATGTGGTGCTCCATCGTCAGCGGTAATAACCTCACGTTTAACTACCCCGGCTACCTCTTCAAGAGGCTCAGTATCAAGATAATTACTTATTTTCAATCTTTATACACCTTCCTAGCTATTGGTCAGGGCTTTGGCTTTCTCTTTTATAGACTCGGTATCACAATCAATAACAGGGGTTGGTTTCAAATATCTTTCCATCTCAGAATTCATTATCACCTCCCCAAAACTATTACAGATTTATGCCAACAGAGCTATTATAGCAATGAGGAATACCTCTTGCAATCCAACGGATAGCTCCATAAAACTTGCCAATACTAAAATAATATATCATTATGAATATATACCCACTATCAACAGGTGATTATCACCGAAAGCAAAAGAAGTGCTAGAATAAGAGGAGGTTTAAAAAAATGGCATTGGTGGAAGTCACTATTATTCCCTTAGGGATGGCAACCTCTTCAATCAGCAAATATGTAGCTCGAGCGGTGCAGGTATTGCAGAAGGAGAAAGACATAAAATACGAGCTAACGGCAATGGGAACAATTATTGAGGGGGATTTAGACCTGCTTCTAGCTTTAGTTAGAAAAATGCACCAAGCTGTCTTTGATGCCGGAGCAGTAAGGGTAGAAACTATGATTAAGATAGACGACAGACGGGATAAAACTTCCAGCATCAGCAGTAAACTAGAATCACTGAAGAGAAAGTTAGAAAATTAGATAAGGCTCGGTACTACCTCTGATAGTTATGGAGATTCTATTCCGGCAATGAAAGGAGAACCCAGTATGATAAGCATCTACCTTTATCTACTTCTAGGTTTGGGGGCTGGTATTTTAAGTGGAGTCATTGGTATTGGTGGTGGTGTGGTCATTGTACCAGCATTGATTTTTTTATTTGGCTTATCCCAACATCAAGCTCAAGGCACGACCCTAGCCCTGCTTGTTCCTCCGATCGGCTTACTTGCGGCATGGACATACTATAGCCAGGGGCATGTGGACCTGAAGATAGCCGCTTTTGTTTGCTTAGGTTTCTTTCTCGGTGGCTTTATCGGTGCCAAAATAGCCACTGGATTGTCAGCTACCGTCTTGCAAAAAGTATTCGGGATAAGTTTACTTTTGATTTCACTGAAAATGATTTTTAGCTCATGATATTCTCTAGTCATTACCAAGTCTTTGTCCAGACATTACCTACAGGGAGAATAGAATAATGAACTCTATAATCTATGGTCCAGTTCCTTCGTGGCGGTTTGGCAGGTCTTTAGGCATAGACGTAGTCTCTACCAAAAGTAAGACATGTTCCTTTGACTGTACCTACTGTCAACTTGGCAAAACAGTCCACCATCTAGCCAAACGAAAGCAGTTTGTGTCCACAGCTCAGCTAGCCAAAGAGCTTGAAGCAGTGAAGAACATAGCGGCTGACCATATTACCTTCTCCGGGATGGCGGAACCAACCCTAGCTAGTAATCTAGGTGAAGTCATCAATATAGCCAAATCAATCCTGCCATTACCAGTAGCTGTTTTAACCAACTCTTCTCTTATGTCGCAAGAGGATGTGTGTAATGATTTGGCACAGGCAGATGTAGTTGTAGTCAAAGTAGATGCCCCTAATGAACAGATATTCCATCAGATTAATAATCCTGTAGTGGATTATTCCTTTGACCAGATACTCCGCTCTATAGAACACTTCAGAAAGGAATTTAGGAAAAAGCTAGCCATCCAAATGATGTTTACGACCATAAATAAGGGCTATGCCAGAGAGATGGCAGCTATAGCCAGGCAACTCTCTCCGGATGAGGTGCAACTAAATACACCCTTACGCCCTTGCCCTATTAAACCACTAACATCGGAGGAGATGTCCATTATAGAGAAGGAGTTCACTGGACTAAAGACGCTAAATGTGTATCAAGCTCCAAGGACAGAAGTTGCCCCACTAAATCTAGAGGAAACACTACGGCGAAGACCAAAGCTATAACTGGCTAGTTTTAGCTGGTTTTATCGGCACCGGCAAGCCAGCAACCATCAGGTAAACCTCATCAACCTGCTGGGCTAGTATCTGATTTGTCCTACCCAAAAAATCACGATATAACCTGCCTAATTCATTAGCCGGCACCAAGCCCAGTCCAACATCATTAGTGACAATAATGAAACTGGTATTAACCCGATTAATACACTCTACCAGTTCATTAATCTCATCATTAAGCTTACTTTCAATGAGTGGAGCATCAATTTGTTCTCCAGTTTGGCTGCCGTATTGACTGAAAATGTTATTCACCAAGAGGGTAATGCAATCTATAATCACCACCTTAGCATTACCAATCTTTTGAACAATTTCATTACTAATATGAGTAGTAACCTCAAGAGTATGCCAAGTTTTCGGTCTCGATTTTTTATGTTTCTCAATTCGCTGCCGCATCTCCTCATCGCCAGCCACTGCCGTAGCTACAAAAAGGGTCGGTTTGCCTAACTTCAAAGCAAGCTCTCGGGCAAAATGACTCTTACCACTCCGAGCGCCGCCAATTATTAGAATATTCATCAGCCTTTCCTCATCGGGTTCTTATGACCTCGCACCATTATTTAGACCTTAAATCACACCTTAAAATCTCCAAAAACCAGTATCCTTTTCTCATCACTTTGTTAGCCCCCAGGATTTCTATCCGCTGGCTAAACAGGGGACCATCAATAACAAAGGTATGATACTCCCCAGCTTCACCACAAAATGTAATGTTTTTAGTTTCCTTTAACTCCTCTAATAGCTCAAGAAAATCCGAGTCAACCCTCCGATTTAACATCAATCGGGCTGGACTTCACCAGCAGCACCAGCCCAAAAACTACCGTCCACAATGACCAGGGCAGACAATAAAGCACCTGGGGGATGGCACCACCGCTCCATGACCACGGAATAAGCTGAAGGATAATGGTGAGAACACCGGCGGTGAGACTTATTACACCCCATCTCCTCTGTGATGCAGTTATTGTCGCAATACCAATAAGGAAAATAGCCGAGGTAACGAACACAAAAAATGCTATTGAAGCCAGGTTATGCGGGAGGTTGATAATCCGTGGAAATATGCCCATGCCAGAAAGGCCTATTGAACCCAAGATAAGGCTGACCATACCTAATTGCCCCAGCCGACTTGACACCAGGTTTTTCCTGAGACCGATGGCAAATATAACGCTGAGCACCCCGGCTAAAATAAGCCCCCAATTAAATAGCATTGCCATTGAACCTTCAACACCAAGAACACTGATATAGTTTTCTGACCAGTTAAACCAGGGCGAGTTGGAGGTGGTAACCAGTAAAGCTGTCGCCACTACCAGTTGAGAGGCTATGCCACAGATTCCGGCAACTCTTCTCAGCACAACGGCTCCCCCTGAACCCGAATCTTTAATCCATCTACCTCTCTCAGATGGGAAGTGTCGTTCAACAAATCTATTATCGCTCTTGGCGGATATGTTTCCACTATACTAAGCGAGGCATTGTCAACACGAATTTGCTCCCAGTGGTGTTGGTCTATACCTAATAAATGGCACACCAGCACTCGTAGGGGTCCACCATGAGACACAATAAGTATTGTTTCCGATGGGGCGTGTTTCTTTAGCCTATCCAGAAACTTAATTGTCCGCTCTATAAACCCTTCAAAACTTTCACCGGCAGGGAATTTTAAACTAAGACTAAAGTTAATACACAATTCAGCCACATCAGGATAAAGATGACTAATCTCCTTAAATGTCAACCCTTCAGCATCACCATAGTTCATTTCCCTCAACTCAGAGCAAGTTACGATGTCCGCCTTATGCCCAGAAGAAATAATCTCAGCCGTTGCCAAAGCTCGTCTAAGGTCGCTAGAATAGACAGCATCAATCTTCTCATTCGCCAGACGGTCACGCAATCTCTCAACCTGCTTGTATCCAGCAGGGCTCATCTCAACATCGCTGTAACCACCGAACCTGCTTGTACTGTTGAACTCGGTAATACCGTGCCTCACCAGAAGTAACTTAGCCAAATCTCTCCTAACTAGGTTAGCCCCAACCAATGATTGTGAGCTAACAAACAGACAAGAATAGGGACACAAACTTCGGCTATCTCGTTTATCGCCCCGTAAGTGTCACCAGTAAGACCAGAAAACTTGTGTTTCAGATAGCTTGCTACCGCCATAACTATGACCCAGATACCAAACATTATAGCTAAACCTACCAGATAAAAGTAGACTGTATTTGTCAATCGAGCTGAGCCTATAGCTAACAACAGGGTTATGACGGTGGCTATGATAAACCGCTGTCGGCTAGCTTCCTGTTTAACTATTTTCCCTAAACTTGATGCTCTGGCAGAGGGATAGACGCAAACAGCGTAGACCATTGCCCAGCGACTTAATATCGGCATAAGCATTAATGTTGCCATCAATAAAGGTTCAGGCACACTATTCAGTGAGATATATTTAACCAGCAGCAGGCAGCAGGCACCGACAACACCAAAGCCACCAACCCGACTGTCATGCATCACCCGCCACCGAGCTTCAACCGTCTTTTGACCACCTATCCCATCACAGGTATCAACAAAGCCATCAAGATGCAGGGCACCGCTGATTATTACCTGACAAACTATCAATAAAGCAGGAACAATAGCCGGCGGTAAAATCAAACCTAGCAGCCAGTTCAACCCAAGTAAAATAAACCCCAGCAAGGCGCCAACCACGGGAAAGTAACCTATAGAACGGCCTATTCCCTCCGGTTTAACCTCGCCCCGCCCAGGTAACGGGATGATGGTTAGGAACCTCAGCGCAGCTAAGAAATTCAACTGTCTAGCTCAGCTCCTTTCCGACACCCTAGCTTCAACAAAGGTAGACATATCAGCCAGAACGTTGGCTGCTACCTCAGCCAGAAATATTCCCAATGCAGCACCAGTGCCTTCACCCAAACGCATGCCCAAATCCAGTAACGGTTTAAGCCCCAGATGCTGAAGCAATAATTTGTGACCTTTCTCAGCCGAAACATGAGCCGCAATAAGGAAGTCCTTCAGTTGGGGTGACAGTGCCGTAGCAATGAGAGCAGCCGCCCCTGAGATAAAGCCGTCAATAACCACCGGTACACGGTGGGCGGCAGCAGCTAACATCACTCCAACCAATCCACCAATCTCAAATCCCCCCACCTTTGCCAGCACATCTAAAGGCTGCGCCGAATCAGGACAATTCACGGCTAGGGCTCTGGTTATCACCTCTATTTTATGTGTCAACTGAGCATTACTTATGCCAGTGCCTCTACCGGTAACCTCAGCTATTGGTTCCCCGGTCATAACTGCACAGATAGCACTGCTGGCAGTAGTATTACCAATACCCATATCACCAATGCCCACAATATCCAGACCCTTAGCCACTTCAGTCGTTACTACTTCAATCCCCGTCTCTACTGCCCTAACTGCCTGCTCATTACTCATAGCTGCACCTTTAGTCATATTCTGGGTGCCAAGAGCAATCTTTCTGGACAAAAGCTTGGGGGTAGGCTCCAATTCAGTGGCTACCCCCATATCAACCACAACAATTCTAGCTCCCACCCGACGGGCAATCACATTGATTCCAGCCCCACCACTGAGAAAATTATAAACCATCTGAGCGGTTACTTCCTGTGGCCAGTTACCCACCTTCTCTGCTACCACTCCGTGGTCACCAGCCATAGTAATAATAACTTTGTTTCTTATTTGAGGAATAGGCTTACCCTGAATGCCAGCCAATTGTATGGATAGCTCCTCTAACCTACCGAGGCTACCCTGCGGCTTGGTCAAGACATCCTGTCGTGACCGGGCAGTTACCATCGCTTCTCTATCCAGAGGCTTTATCATTTCAACTATATTGGATAAAAGTTCCGTCATCCTGTCACCTTTTACACGAGCCTAACGTCTAAAAATATATTTTCCCCTTCTTCATGAACCCCGCATATCCTATACGGCAACGGTTTCTTAAAGCAAGGGCCATCATACACTAAGGAATGGTATTCCCCGTTTTCGCCACAGATATCTACCGCATCCTCCTCTAGTTCAATTAAAAAATCTTTGTTAATCTCCATACCCAGATACTTCCTATCCAACTTTCTCAGCCATATTGATGTTACAACAGCTTTAAAACCGCTTTGAATGAAATTCTCTAGAATCGATTTTGTGGATTGCCCCCATAAGATATCGTGATATTCTAATCCAACAAATTTTACTCTAGTTTCATAAAATTCCCTAACATCCCTAAGGAATATGTTCCCAAAGATTATTCCCTTTAGTCCTCCATGGTTGACCGTCTCAAGCGCAGTTCTAAAATCATTATCAAATTCCTGTGACCTTGTTGACATTATAATGCTTTCTAGTCCTATCAATCTGGCTTGTTTTTCTACAATATTGGGTTTATACCCATGAAATCTCACTCGAGTGGTATCGGCGTTATAAATATGGAAAAGGTGTGTAACGGCAAAACCGCTTTGCTGAGCCCGATATAAGGCAAATGTGCTATCTTTACCACCACTTGAGGCAATTGCATACATATTCTTCTATCCTTGCTAGCATTCTTTGTTTAGAACAAGCTCATACCCAGAAGCGCCGCTTCTACTGCTTGAATAGCTCGGGGTGAATGATTTTCGCTATCTCCTCCAGGCCCTGGACAATACGAGGTCCGGTGCGGTCGACAAGATCGCCATCAACAATATGAATTTCATCCTGCTTAACTGCGGTTATCTCCCGCCAAGCGGGGTACTCCTTCAATATTTCAGGCGATGTAAATGCCGTCCCGTGCTTAGCTGGAAGTATGATAACCTCAGGGTCAGAGCTAACTACCTGCTCAATACTAAATTGTACCCAGGCACTTTGAGCTTCATCAGCAATATTTTTACCACCAGCCATCGTAATAAGGGAATCAATAAGTGACCCGGGACCGGCTGTCCAGGGCAAGGCTAGGTCAGTAGCATCAATTATATAGAGAACCTTGACCTTGGGAGCATCCTTAACTCGGTTGACAACTTGGTCTATAACCCTCTGCATATCTTCCACTAATTTCCTGGCTTTCCCTTCTACGCCAGTAACTTTACCTAGTAATTCAATTTGTCGGAAGATACCATCAATATCTTTAGGGTCAATAACAATGTAGGTAATCCCCAACTCATCAAGCTGTCTAATATTTTCGCTATGCCCATCAGTCAACACCAGGTCTGGGTCAAGAGCGACAATATTTTCAATAGATGGGTTAAAGTAGTTACCAACGCTGGGTTTTGACTTAGCTTCCTCAGGGTAATCACAATAGTCGCTAATCCCGACTATCCTTTCCCCTAAACCAAGAGCGAAGAGGGTCTCGGTGATACTTGGCACATGAGACACAATCCGCTGTGGAATTTCATCAATGGTTACTGACCTACCCGCATCATCAGTAAAAGTTTCCGGCTGGAACTGCGGCTGACATCCAAAAGCCATGGTTACTATTAGACTCATTAGAACAATAAGAATACTTAATTGCTTCATTGTTTTACAATCATTACCCCCTAATTTTTAAATTATTAGGCAAATTAAAATCCCCTTGCCCGCTTGGACAAGGGGATATTCATGTCCCGTCAAACATGCTCCCACCCCCTTTCTCCGCGGAGGTTCAAGAATACCCAAAGGTTCGGCGTTCTGACTTCTGATAGGATTAGCTATCAGTTACAGCAGGCGGGCCTGCGTTGGACTCTCACCAACTTGCTCTCCGATTACACCTGAACCAGTTCAGGCGCCTCTGGACTATCTATTCAATTTCCTATACAGGATAAAGGATTTTAGTGAAAAATGCAAGATTATGCTTGCTTGTTACTTCAACCTATCATTAATTATCTCAAAGAGCCATACCCAAAGGTGGAGAGAATTTACCACTGGATATATCTGAGGAGGAATATTAAAATCAAACACATTTACAATAGATGTCCTACCTTAAACTAAGACATTCCGTTTATTTTTAATAACTTAGACCCCTAGAACCAAAAGCTGAGCCAACCCTCTACAAGTACTACCATTTGACAAGGCAGGCGCCAGTGGCTATGCTGAACTGCCAGGTCAAATAAACTATTTTTGATATGAAGGAAGTTAAAATCTTGGTTGATTTAGCTGCTCTACAGCAAACCCTCGGTGTTTTCTTTAATGACCCATCTCATCTGGAGCAGGCTCTGGTTCACAGTTCTTACATCAACGAAAATCAGGGCCTCGCCCTCATCTCTAACGAAAGGCTTGAATTTTTGGGTGATGCTATTTTAGACTTTCTAGTTGCCGAAAAGCTATACCAAGACTTCCCCCAACTCACTGAGGGAAAGATGACCAAGCTTCGAGCGGCTCTGGTTCGCCGAGATACCCTAGCCCGCAGGGCAAGAAGTATCAGGCTTGGTGATTATCTCTATTTAGGAAAAGGCGAGAAGGCAAGTGGCGGACAAGATAAGCCAGCGAACCTAGCCGGAGCCCTAGAGGCAATGATTGCCGCCATCTTTGTTGACCAAGGCTTGACTGCTACCAAGGACTTTATTCTAAGGTTATTTAGTGAAGAGCTAGAGAAGATAGTCAGCCACGGTTTAGCTGTTGATTACAAATCGCAACTACAAGAACTTATCCAAGCTAGACAGCAGCTAACACCTACCTATCACCTAATAGAAGCTGTCGGACCAGCCCACGATAGGCAATTTACCATTGAGGTAAGGGTAGGTAATACTGTGCTGGGCAAAGGTTCAGGCAAAAGTAAGAAAATAGCAACGACTGAAGCTGCCCTGAATACGTTACAACAACTCTCAACCAACTTTACACAATAGTTCATCTTTGCTAAACTTCAATTAAACCCCATATAGTCTTATAGTTAAGTAGAGGTGTTGCTATGGGAAGGCGAGACTACCGACGGAGAGAACCAAAGAAACCAAAAAAGGATGTCAAGAAGGTATCAGTAGATACTATCCTGCCACTGCCAGTGACTGTGGAAGTGGCTAAGAAAAAAAGAAAGAAACAAGGTACGGAAGAGGAGTAAGGCAGATAGCAGCTTATGAGAAACTTCATAGCAGCACAGAGCTGAGAGCTCGAGTTGAGACAGCCCTTGCCATATTAGAAGAATTCTGAATATTATGGCTCAGTACCGTCCTTGCTACAAAGCCTTTGATATACCACAACTGTCACGCCCGGTGAATAAACAGGAGTACGATGAAGCTATTGAGCTAGCCCACCAGCAAGGTTTACACCGGCTGGATGAACATCTCCCCCTGAGACTTATCCTAAGGTGAAACCAATGGCTGAATTAGTCGCGGTTCAGGTAATAGCATATGGTCATGTTCAAGGGGTCTTCTTTCGCGCCTTCATCTCCAGATGGGCTAGACAGCTAGATTTAACCGGCTATGTCCGTAACCTGCCCACCGTGGAGGCGGTAGAAGTAAACGCTGAAGGGGAAAGGGATAAATTAGAACAGCTAATTGAACACCTGAAGCTCGGACCACCAGCAGCCAGAGTAGACAGAGTGGGAACCAGGTGGTCAAAATATAGTGGAAATTACACCAGCTTCAATATAAGGTATTAAGTGAATTACGGTGCAGTAAGTTGACCGGGGAGTATTTCAGCGGGATAAACCGCGCTGTTTCTTAGATAGCTCCTGCTGTTTCTTGTTTTCCAGGAGCCATTGTTCAAGCTCCTGCTTACTGCTGGCAAGCGGCTTTATTAGCCTATCCATCCGAATATTTGCCATATAGCTGGCTGAGTTATGTTTTTTGGCTAAATCTATCTCCCGGTTAAAATTTTCAGTAATTTCGTAAGCATCAGCCAGAGTGCTATACAAATCCGGAGTTATATAATCCATCGTATTCCCTCTATTAAAGTCCAGGGCTTAATTAGAGCATACTACTAATACTATGTCTATACAGGCTTGGGATTACCTCTTTCCCCTGATTTGGCTAGGCGCCTTATATGTGATAGAATAAAGCCTGTTGTAAAATTAGCAAATAGACCGCGGTAATCGTATTATGCTTAATCTAGGTATACTTACCATCAGTGATAAAGGCTCACAGGGACAACGTGAGGATAAGAGTGGTAAGGTAATTAGAGATAGCCTCTCTCCATTAGATGGTCATGTTGTTAAGTATGAGATTATTCCTGATGAGGTGGATATAATTGCCAGTAAGCTGGCTGGGTGGGCAGATGAAGGTAATGTGGACATTGTTCTAACTACCGGTGGCACCGGACTAAGCCATCGTGATGTTACCCCTGAGGCTACCCTTTCTATCTTGGATAAGGTTGTGCCCGGTTTTACCGAGGCGATGAGAATGGAGACTTTTAATACCGCACCATTGGCTATACTGAGTCGAGCTGTGGCTGGTATCAGAAGGGAGTGCCTCATTATCAACTTGCCGGGTAGTCCGAAGGCAGTCCGGGAGTGCCTGGAAGTAATCCTGCCTGCCCTTCCTCATGCTGTGGAGATTATTAAAGGAGAGGTAACTGAGCACACTGCTACAGATGTGGGGGGAGGATAAGTGCACATTGACATTTTAACTCTATTTCCCCAGATATTTCAGGGGCTATTTAGCACTGGTATTTTTAAACGAGCTATTGACCAGAAGCTGGTGAGCATCAGTCTTCATAATATTAGAGACCACACTCACGATAAACATCACACCGTTGATGAATATCCTTATGGTGGTGGCGCCGGTATGGTACTCAAACCTGAACCTATTTTTGAGGCAGTAGAGTCAATAAAATCAAGTATGTCAGTTGAGCAAGGGGCGGGTACGCTGCCAATTATTCTACTTACCCCACAGGGACGCCTATTTACTCAAGAAGTAGCTCATGAACTGTCAAGATATAGCCATCTAATTCTCATCTGCGGTCGCTATGAAGGAGTTGATGAGCGAGTCCGTGAGCATCTGGTTACCGATGAAATTAGTATTGGCGATTATGTACTTAGTGGTGGCGAGTTAGCAGCTATGGTGGTAATAGACGCCATGGTCAGGCTGGTGCCCGGGGTTCTTGGCTCCGAAGCCTCGCTGCTAGATGATTCCCATGTGACTGGACTATTGGAATATCCCCAATACACTCGTCCGGCAGCATATAGTGGATGGGCAGTGCCCGAGGTCTTGCTCTCAGGAAACCATGGTCAAATCGCTAAGTGGCGCCGTGAGCAGGCTATTCACCGTACCCTAGACCGTCGCCCTGAGCTACTGGACAAAGCTAGCTTGAGCTTAGAAGAAAAGCAGCTGGTAGATAAGTTAAAACAGTCATAGTTTATATAGGGAGTTTATTGAATGGATATCTCATCACTGATTGAAGTCAAACCAAATCCCAATATTCCAGTTCTTGCCCCTGGTGACACCGTAAGGGTCAGCTGTAAGGTTGTGGAAGGGGAAAAGGAGCGCACCCAGGTATTTCAAGGGGTAGTGATTAAAGTTCGGCACGGTGGGGCTGGCGCTAGCTTCACAGTACGGCGTGTTACCTATGGTGTAGGTGTGGAACGTACCTTTCCCCTATACTCACCACTGGTGGAAAAAGTAGAAGTAGTGCGGCATGGAAAAGTACGGCGGGCTAAGCTCTATTACCTGCGCGGGCTTAGTGCCAAGGCATCTCGCCTCAAGGAGAGGCGAGCGGACAAGGGGAAGAAACAGGGTTAAATTTGAGCTACCTCACTGGAGTATGGGATGGGGTATGCTGAGGTTAGTGTTAATTCGCCAGTAGCCCAACGCCGGGCATTTAGCTATACTATACCACCCGGTCTAGGTATTGATATCGGGCAGGCAGTATGGGTTCCCTTTGGTAATAAGCTCCTCCAGGGCATTGTTCTAGAGCTAAGCCGCTATCCCTCGGTAGAAGAAACCAAAGAAATAGCCGGTGTTATTGAGCCTCGTCCTCTATTGTCACCTTCACAGGTCTTGTTAGCTCGGTGGCTCAGCAAGCATTATCTATCGCCCCTTTTTGATGCTGTAGCCCTGATGCTGCCACCGGGATTTGAGCGGAAGACGCTTACTTTTATCAGTTGCCCCTCGCACCAGCCAGATGTATCTTCTCTTCGCCCAGAGCAAAGACAGGTTCTTGACTTAGTTCAGAAGCAAGGCAAGATTAGCTTTAAGGAACTGGAGAAGGCACTAGGCAAGAAAAGGGCACAGACCACCGTCTCACAACTGGTAGGACGAGGTCTGGTAGTTAGAAGTTATGAACTGGAGAAGGTCAGGGTAAAGCCTAAGCAAGAGCGTTATCTTAGCCTATCGGTAATGGTTGACCAAGCTCGACAAGAGGCAACTAAGCTTCGTCAAAAAGGAGCTATCCGACAGGCAACTCTCCTCGAATTCCTGGCTAAACAGTCCCAGTCAGTACCCTGGGCAGAAGCCAGAAGGAGAAGCAACTGTAATAAGGCGGTAGCTGATGCCTTAGTTAGTAAGGGCTTAATCACGCTTCAGCAAATTGAAGTGAATCGCGAACCTATTTCCTATCAAAATATCACCCCATCTTATCCGCTAACCCTTAGCACTGCCCAGAAATTAGCCTTTGAGTCGATTAAGTCCGACCTACGTCAGAGGAGAGAGAATTATACTTCGCCATCTATTTTTCTACTTCACGGGGTTACCGGAAGTGGCAAGACAGAGGTCTACCTGCAGGCTCTGGCTGAGGCGGTGAGACTGGGTAAGCGAGGCATTGTTTTGGTCCCAGAGATTTCCCTTACCCCCCAGACTATAGAGCGATTTGCCTCACGCTTTCCCGGTAAGGTAGCTGTCCTTCACAGTAAGCTCTCTCTGGGTGAGCAATTTGATGAGTGGCAACGAATAAGAAATGGGGAATTTGATGTCGTTATCGGTTCCAGGAGTGCTGTTTTTGCCCCCCAACCTGACTTAGGACTTATTGTTATTGATGAGGAGCATGAATGGACCTACAAGCAGAATGATAAATCGCCACGCTATCACACTCGTGACGTAGCTATAAAACTGGCTGAGCTAACCGGGACGGTAGTTATTCTGGGCAGTGCCACTCCTGATGTAGCAACCTTTTACCACGCTCAACAAGGCGAGTATCACCTGCTCCAGCTTCCGGAGCGGGTTACCCCTAGTGAAGGTTCACCCCTGCCCCAAGTTGAACTAGTAGATTTAAGGCAAGAGCTTAAGGCAGGGAACAGGAGTATTTTCAGCCGTTCGTTATCACAGGCGACAGCTAAAGCCGTGGCAAATGGGGAGCAGGTAATCCTATTTCTTAATCGGAGGGGAGGAGCTACCTTTATTCAATGTCGGAATTGTGGCTTCGTCCTCCGCTGCCAGCGTTGTGAGGTTCCCCTCACCTATCATTTTACCGAGAATACATTAGTCTGCCATCGGTGTAACTACAGAACCTCCGTTCCCCAGGTCTGCCCTCACTGCTTGAGTCGCCGGATAAAGTTCTTAGGCACTGGTACTCAAAAGCTTGAGCAAGAAGCTAGTTTTGCCTTCTCCCAAGCCAGACTCCTGCGCTGGGACAGTGATGTTACCAGAGGAAAACATTCTCACCAGGAAATATTAGATAAATTCCGTAACCATGAGGCTGATATTCTTATTGGTACACAAATGATTGCCAAGGGGCTGGATTTACCGCTGGTTACACTGGTGGGGGTAATAAACGCTGATACTGGCTTAAATCTACCTGACTTCCGGGCTGGGGAAAAGACCTTTCAGCTTCTAAGTCAGGTGACAGGAAGAGCCGGGCGTGGTATTTTAGGAGGAAGGGCTATTATCCAGACCTACTCCCCTGAGCATTATGCCATTCAGGCAGCGGCTAAACAGGACTATGCCCTTTTCTATGACAAGGAAATCGCCTACCGACGCCAGCTTCATAATCCTCCCTTCACCCGGTTAGCCAGCCTCGTCTATAGTCACACTAACGATGCTCTTTGCCAGAGGGAGGCAGAAAGAATGAAACGCCTCCTCATTGCGGAAAGAGACTCAACAGGAGTAGCTAACCTCAGTTTAATTGGTCCCGCCCCGGCGTTCATTCACAGGCTACGGGGAAGGTTTCGGTGGCAGCTTATACTTCGCGGCGCTGAGCTTTCTGCTTTCCTATCGCAGATAATTATTCCCCAAGGCTGGACAATAGACATTGACCCGGTAAGTCTAACCTGATGTTTACAACTCATCCTTAGAGTGGCTATAATATTCATGATTACAAGGGGTAAGTTGTGGGCTGAATAATTAGTTTTATTGGTGAAAGTTAGATGACATTCATTCCCATTCGTGTTGCTCCTGACCCGGTGCTGAGACAAAAGTCAAAACGAGTCAGGAATATTGATGGCTCAATTCAAAAGTTGCTAGATAATATGATAGAGACTATGCACACCGCTGGTGGGGTAGGGCTAGCTGCCCCACAGATAGGTGTTCCCCTTCGTGTAATTGTTATCGGCATACCCGGCGAGGAGGAGATAGCCTTGATTAACCCTCAGATAGTGCGGAGAGCAGGGGAACGTCCGGTAAATGAAGGTTGCCTCAGTATTCCCGGCTATGTTGGTCAGATTAAGCGGTCGGTATCAGTTAGAGTTAAGGGGCTTGACCAAAAGGGGAAGGAGATACGAATTAAGGCAGACGAGCTTCTAGCTCAAGCCCTGGAGCACGAAATAGACCACCTGAATGGTGTGCTTTATATTGACCATCTAGACAGTACAGATATGCTACGCAAGATTGAACCTGAGATAGTTCAGCTTTAAAGCTAATTTTCTGATGCACGCCAGGTATGTGTCAGTGTTTGTTCCTTGTTTGACACCTGCTTACCAGCGGAGTATCTGGTGACAGCTGGCAATTCAAGGGCAAAATAAAAGAGGTCACCAAGTTTGTATTGGGGGAGGGCTTTTATTGCCCCAATAAGGAATTTTTGATTGATTCCACGCTTCCCTTGACGCACCCGGTAAATCTGACTTACTGATATACCCATAGCCCGGGCTAATTCAGATAAGTTATTATATTTACCATCGCGTAACTCAAAAATTCGTGTCTTCAGTATCATAACTATGCCCCTTTGATGCCAATTGACTATATTATAGCCATAAATTTGCCATTTGTCAAGAACTAATGGACTATTTTCAAACATGACTAAATAACTATTGATTCTTGCCAGATGACAGGTTATTTTTAAACTAGAACCCTATTGACATTTGCCATTTGGCGAATTATAATATAATTATGAGTGATAATAGTGGGAATAATTTAGGCGAAATAATTAGACAGCAACGACTGGCAGCGCCACTAACACTACAGCAGCTATCTGCTACTTCAGGTGTATCTTCATCACACCTGGGTCGCATAGAGAGAGGTGAGCGGTTTCCCTCAGCGTCAATTCTGCGCAAAATTGCTCGGCCGTTAGGCTTTGCGGAGGATGAGCTATTTACCTTAGCCGGTTATTTATCCCCTCAGACTCCAGGCATAGCTGAGGGTAGTAGGAGCTATGATAGTGGACGATTAGCTCCCTATGTGGCTAAGATGCTAGCCCAAGAACCTGTTGAAGTGCAGCACGGTGTTATTGGAATCCTAACTCTCCTAAAGAGCATCGCCAAGAGTATGACCAAGTAAAAACCGCTGACATTGAGTTTGAGCTATGTTCACCCCCATTTTACAAGCACCGCTTGTTTTCGGTAAATAGTTTATTATATCAAGCTAATCCCCTGTCCTAGCTAAACACTCCTTGATAAATCAACTCCTTGATAGTATAGTTTAGTTCTACGGGTAACTGTTTCCTTAACTGAAGTAGGTGAAGTGCGAGTTGGAGCTATTTATTGAGCCCAAAACCTTATTACTGTTGACCAAGGTGAGCAATCTTCTCAATGAACAGGGTGTAAAGTCATATCTTGTTGGTGGCTTTGTGCGTGATACGATACTGGGGAGAGACACAGCCGATATTGATATTACTGTGGCTACCGATGCTCTAGAAGTGACGTCTAGATTAGCTACTGCTATTGGCGGCAAATATGTTCCGCTGAATGAGGTGAATAAGATAGGTAGGGTAGTTCTAACCGATGAAGCATCGACTAGAGGGCGATGGGAGCTTGACCTATCTACACTTAAGGGCAACATTGAGCAGGATTTGGCACAGCGTGATTTCACCATAGATGCCATGGCAGTTGACCTTGGACATATTGTTAAACCTCGTTCCCCTGGTAATTTAGGCAAAGAGCAAATAGATGTTCAGCTTATAGACCCCTTTGGCGGCTGGGGTGACCTTGACCAGGGTGTTATTCGGACTGTTAGTAATACGGCTTTTGAATCGGATGCCGCCCGCTTATTGCGGGCAGTGCGTTTAGCCGCCGAGCTCGGTTTTAGTATTGACCAGGAAACCGAGGTTCAAATTAAGCGTTATTGTTACCTTATAGCTAGTGTAGCTGGTGAACGGATAAGGGAGGAACTGCTGCGCCTTCTGGCTATTCCTCGAACCGAGCAACTACTACCCTATCTTGATGAATTGGGTTTGATTACAGCTATGATTCCAGAGCTTAATCAGGCAAAGGGCGTCAACCAGCCTAAGGAACACTTCTGGGATGTTTTTGACCATTCGTTACAAACCGTGATTGCCGTTGATTTTCTACTCAGACAGGGAGCCTGGGAGTATGCTTCAAAAGAAGTTTTAGATATTACGCCGTGGTCTGCAGTGCTGGCTAAACACTTTAACCATAAGGTTAGCCGGAGTAGCACCAGAAGGTCGTTACTTAAGCTAGCCGCCCTTCTTCATGATGTCGCCAAACCCCAAAGCAAAGCCATTGACGAGAGTGGCCGGATACGTTTCTTAGGCCACGCCAAGCAGGGGGCAGCCACAGCAGCTAATATCTTGGCAAGGTTGAGGTTTACTACCAAAGAAATAAGGCTGGTAGAAACTATGGTGAGGCATCACCTCAGACCAGGGCAGATGAGTAATAATGGACTCCCCTCCCATCGGGCTATCTACCGTTACTTCCGTGATACCGAAGAGGCTGGTATTGATATATTGTTTTTGAGCCTGGCTGACCATCTAGCCACCAGAGGGCCACACCTGAATCTAGCTCACTGGCGAGAGCATGCTCAACTGGTAGAATATGTGCTAGCTCAACGTTTTCACGAGGAAACTTTAGTGGTACCACCCAAACTAATTGATGGTCATGATTTAATCAATATCTTTGGTATGAGCCCCGGACCTAAAATCGGGGAATTATTGGAGGCAGTGCGTGAGACTCAAGCTGCCGGGGAGATAACCACCAGGGAACAAGCCCTATCTTACATTCGTCAACACTTATTAACTAAGGCAAAGCGATAATAAACATGCTTAGAAGAAATACGCTGGTTTTCATAGTAGTATTGATAATTTTTGCTCTTGCTTTATGTGTGGTCTTCCCTATTGAGGAAGGAATACTGGGCAAAAAAGGCATAAGGTTAGGGCTTGACCTTAAAGGTGGTAGCCATCTAGTCTATCAGGCTCAATTCCCTGAAGGTATCGACAAATCAAGGGCTATGGATAGGGCACTGGAGACTATCCGAACCCGCATTGATAAATATGGTGTTACCGAGCCTGTCATCCAGAGCCAGGGGGATGAACGTATCCTGGTGCAGCTTCCTGGATTTACCGACATCGAAGAGGCAAAGAAGCTAGTAGAGCAAACCGGTTTCCTTGAATTTCGGCAGGTCGAACTGAATGAGGATGGCAATCCGGTTTATCTTAGTAATTATCTGGAAATGTCCGACCCTGAGTTCTTCGATAAAAACGAGGCTGGGTCTCGCATCTTTGTCGGGGAAGGGACAAATGGGAATTATTATCCCATAGCTTTTCTGGTCAAGGATACAGACGATAATCTCAGCTATGAAGATGAGGCAGGTAACTCTATTGATATTGAGGAACTGAAGGAAAATGAAAAACAAATAATTGGGCAATTAGAACCGGTTTCGCCGGCACTTTTATCCTGGATTCCAGCCAGGGGAGACGAAGGCACTCAGCTTACCGGTGACTTTTTAACTGAGGCTACTCCTAATGTTATCAACAAACCTACTGGAGCTGAATTCCAGATCCATATTGAGTGGAACGAAACTGGTGGGGAAATCTTTGACCATGTTGCTGAGAGCATTTATAATTCAGGACCTTATGGGTCGCCACAACGGGCTTTAGGTATCTTTCTGGATAATGTCCTGATTTCGTTTCCGCAGATTCGGCAACGGGAATACGGTGGCAGCGGCTCCATTTCCGGTAATTTTTCAGTGGCTGAGGTTGAACACCTAGCTAATCTGCTTGAATCTGGTGCTTTACCCATGCCTCTAGAGAAGCCGCCCCTCTATGAGGAAGTGGTCTCAGCTACGCTGGGGGCTGGCTTCATTGATATGAGTGTTAAGGCAGGGCTGATTGGCATAATTTTGGTTATGCTGTTTATGATTATTTACTACCGCTTACCTGGAGTTGTGGCCAGCCTGGCTTTAATTTTCTATGGAGCATTGGTGTTAGCCATATTTAAGCTGATACCGGTTACTCTTACCCTGGCCGGGATAGGTGGTTTTGTCTTATCTATAGGTATGGCAGTGGACGCTAATGTGCTTATCTTTGAACGAATGAAGGAGGAACTACGAACAGGACGAACCTTAGGGGCCGCCATTGAGACTGGTTTTAACCGTGCCTGGACGGCTATCCGAGACAGCAATATAACTACCTTTATTGTCTGTGGCATTCTCTATTGGCTAGGTAGCAATATTGTCGCCAGCGCCCCGGTGAAGGGCTTTGCCCTAACCCTGTTTATTGGTGTGGCGGTAAGCATGTTTACTGCTATTGTGGTTAGCCGAACATTACTACGGCTATTTGTCGGCAGTCGTCTAGCCCAGAAAACTTCGCTATTCAGTGTATACTCGGGGAGAGATAATGTTTGATATTACCGGCAAAAGGTTCTGGCTTTTCCTTATTTCAGGGGTGGTAATACTCATTGGTATTATCTCGATGACAACCTTTGGTCGTCTCAGATTGGGGATTGAATTTAGCAGCGGCTCTATGATGAGAGTGAGCTTTGAACAGAAAGTAGCCCAGGATGAGTTAAGAGGGGAATTAGCCAGTTTAGGCTATACCAATGCCATTATTCAAAGCACTAAAGGAGAAGATTTCTATATTCGTACCCGTAAATTAGCCGAAGATGAAAAATTAGAATTAAAGGATGCCCTAACTGCCAGATTCGATAATCTTGAAGAGACGGAGTTTCATTCTGTGTCAGAGATGGTAGCCAAGGAGACAGCGTATAATGCGGCTATTGCTGTAGCGGCAGCTGCTGTTGGCATACTTCTTTATATTACCTGGGCATTCCACCGGATGCCAAACCCCTTCCGCTACGGAATTTGTGCCATAGTAGCCCTGGTGCACGATGTACTGGTGGCGTTAGGAATTTTCTCCATTCTCAGTAGCATATTAGATTGGGAAATCAATTTGATGTTTATCACTGGTATCTTGGCGGTTATTGGCTATAGTGTGAATAATACTGTGGTTATTTTTGATAGAATAAGAGAGAATTTAACCGAGGGCATAAGCCCCGATTTTGAGGTTGTAGTCAATGATAGCCTGGTTGAGACCTTGAGCCGTTCCTTGAATACCAGCCTGACCACGCTAATCGTGGTTATAGCTTTGCTTTTGTTTGTTGGGGCATCAATCCAGAATTTCGCCGTGGTGCTACTGATTGGTATCATCGCTGGCACTTATAGCTCACTGTTTATCGCCCCCCTGCTATTGGTGGTCTGGGAAAAAGGGGAGTGGAAAAGGCTCATTCTTCTACCCGCAGTCAAGACCAAGGAGTAAGTGATGTTTTCCACTAAAGAGAATGCAGCTAAACTTGCCATTGTCTCTGTCTCACTGCTGGTGCTAATTAAAATAATTGCCAGTATTCTCACCGGCAGTATCAGCATCAGAGCTGACTCAATTCACAGTGGACTTGATTTGGTAGCAGCAGTCATTGCTTTCATTGGTGTCAGAATTTCAGGTACACCTGCTGATAAGCAACACCCCTTCGGTCATGGTAAGGTCGAGAATGTTTGTAGTATTGTGGTAGCAGGGTTAATATTTGCTGCCGCTGGCTTTATTGCTTATGGGGCAATAAAAAGGCTAATTGCCGGGGCAACGCTAGAGTTTGTAGAAATAGGCATTTATGTAACGGCAGCAGCAATAGTGATAAATGTTCTTATTTCCTGGTATTTGGTAAAGGTGTCACGAGACACCGATTCACTAGTTCTAGAAGCCGAAGCACACCACCTGTTTTCAGATGTATTAAGCTCATGCGCTGTTTTGGTTGGGCTGATTGCGGTACGGCTGACGGGGCTCAATATTCTTGACCCTATCGCTGCCTTGTTAGTAGCTTTGCTTATCCTGAAAGTGGGTTACGATACATTAAGGAGGTCATTTGGGGGGCTGATTGATGTCAGGTTGCCCAAGGCAGAAGAGGACGAAATAATGTCTTGTATTATGGAGCACGGTGGTCAGATAGTAGCTTTCCATGAACTGCGCACTCGTAAGGCAGGAAGCCAGCGCTTCATTGACCTTCACTTAGTAATGCCTAAGAATGCTAGCGTGGAAGAAGCCCACCTGATGTGTGACCACCTGGAGCAGGACATAGAAAATAGGCTGCAGTATACCAGTGTAACTATTCATGTTGAACCCTGCACTATAGAATGTGACCAGTGCTCTATCATTTGTAGTCTGCGTAAGCAAAGCAGTTAAGGTAAGTTGTGTATCTCTTTTATTGTCTTAACTAGACTATCAATGTTGGGAGCAGCCAATCTATGCGGTGGCTGCCCTAGAGAGTCCTCAATAGAGGTATTTCCTAGAAGCACATCAAAGCTAGCTTTTATCGAGGTAGCTAGGGCAGTAAGATTATAACCACCCTCTAAGCTGAAGACGAGATGACCATTACATAGTTCATCAGCCAGTTCCTTGATAATTGTTACCATTCGGGCAAAGCCAGTAGTGCTTACCTGCATCAGGGCTATTCCATCAGCCCAGTGGGGGTCGTAGCCAGCCGAGACGATGATAAGACGCGGCTTAAATCGCCTGACTGCCGGGGCAACAATCTGTTCAAAGACCGGTAAATATTCGGTGTCACTACAGCCAGCCATCAGCGGTATGTTAACTGTAGTTCCTTTGGCTTCGCCACTACCAGCTTCGTCAATACTACCTGTCCCTGGATAAAGAGGATACTGGTGGGTCGAGATGTAAAGCACCTGCGGGTTATCATAGAAAATTTCCTGTGTTCCATTACCATGATGCACATCAAAATCAATGATAGCGAGACGCTCCAGATTATATCTAGCCAAAGCGTATTTAGCAGCAATAGCCACATTATTAAACAGGCAAAAACCCATAGCTTGTTGGAAGGTGGCATGGTGCCCTGGGGGTCTGACCAGGGCAAAAGCGCTATCTACCTCATCGTCCATAACCGCCTCAGTCGCCCTGATAACACCACCAGCAGAGTAAATAGCAACCTCGTAAGAGTGAGATGACATTATGGTATCGGCATCAAGCCAGCCACCACCCTTTTGAGCTACCTCTTGAATATGGGAAATATGCTGTGTATGATGGACAAGTGATAATTCCTCAACTGAGGCAGCCCGGGGCTTAATTGGTATTAGTTGCTGTTTAAGCTGGCTTTGTTCAAGGTGAGAGATGATTGCCTCTAATCTCCCGGCATTTTCTACATGCTGCCCGGTATCATGTTTGAGATAGATGGGGTCATAAACAAAACCTACCTTCATAGTGTTACATTTTCCCTTTGCTAAGCTAGCGAAAAATAGATTCACGGCAGTAGTAAGATGACACCGAATGGCAATAGACTAAAGAGCCCGCTAGTGAGGATATGTATCGGGTCTATAAAGCTTAGAATTGAGAAATCCTTCTTCCGACAGGTAGTACTTCTTGTCTTCGGTTACCCGGACGACACCAGAGCGCACCAAGGCACGCAAAGCTTCATCCTTATAGCCCCGGTCCCTTGATCCCATGAATCCTTGTCGCAAATGTTGCGAAAGGGTAATAAGGTTAAGGGACTTAATGCCTAGCTCGTCAGCCACCACTGCCTTTTTGGAGCTGGTTGCGTTATTCTCTCTCAAGAGCTGTACTATTTTGTACATAGCACGTTTCATATGCCGCGGCAGAAACACAAAAAATTGTAGCAGCAGGTAGCTTACTCCTACTAAGACTAGGACTAGGATATACATACCACACCATTTATAGCCATATTAGTTTAAATATAAATCAGAACTCTGATATATGTCAAACAGCCCCAAGTATATAGATGGCGTTACTTGAGTTCACCATTTTAAACTTATGCTACCCCATCATCTTCAATCGGGTATCACTTTTCAGCCCGAAGCTGCTACTGAAACATAGGTCATTTCAACCAGGCGAGCATAGAGGCCACCTCGAGACAGTAGCTCCTCATGGCGACCTTCGTCCACAATTCTCCCCTCATCAAGAACAATAATGCGGTCAGCATTACGCACCGTGGATAGGCGGTGAGCAATTATTACAACAGTTCTTCCTTCCGAGAGATGCCCTAGAGCCTGCTGGAGGAGATATTCATTATAAGAGTCAATATTGGCGGTGGCTTCATCTAACAGAAAAATACCAGGGTTAGCTAGAAGAGCTCGGGCAAAGCTGATGAGCTGCCGCTGGCCCATGCTCAGATTTTGCCCACGTTCCTGGAGTTCGGTATAATACCCCTCTTCCAGGTGCATTATGAATTCGTGGATGCCCATTGCCTTAGCCACGTCCATAACCTCCTCCTCAGTAGCCTCCAGATGACCGTAACGGATATTATCCAGGATAGTTCCGGAAAACAGGAATGGGTCCTGAAGTACCAGCCCCAGTTGTCTTACGAATGAAGCTCGCTCCACCTCACGCAGGTCATAGCCATCCACAAGAATCCGACCATCAGTAACATCATAGAAACGGGCAATAAGGTTTATCATAGTGCTTTTGCCAGCCCCGGTGGGGCCTACTAAAGCTAACGTCTCCCCCGGATGTATAAGCAGGTTTATGTTGTGGAGAACCTCAAGCCCCGGTTTATAACTAAAGGAGACCCCCTCTAATCTGACCTCTCCCTTCAAGCGAGGCAACCTTATGCTATGAGGAGCATCCACCACTTCAGGCTTTACATCCAGAAGCTCGAAGATACGTGAGCCCGAAGCCATAGCCCGCTGGAGTTGCCCATATTGCATAGTTAACATTCGGATGGGATTAAAGAAGCGCTGTATGTAAAGGGCAAAGGCAACTAAAACACCCACCTGAAGCCCACCCACCAACACCCTAGCCCCACCAAAGACAACAACCATCGCCATAGCTATAGTCATAAGCACTTCTACTACCGGTGTCATGGTAGCTGTCAGTCGCCCTGCCTTCAGATTAGCCTCAAGATTAGCTTTGTTAACCTGGTCAAAGCACTGAGAGTTTACCTCCTCCCGGGATAAGCTCTGAATGACTCGCACACCAGAGATACTTTCTTGAAGGGTAGCGTTTACCGCAGCGATGGCTCGTCTCTCCCTGATAAATAAGTAACGCGCTTTCCTCCGCCAAAAGAAAACAAAAAGAAAGAGTGGGGGAAGGACAGTAAAAGTAAGCAATGCCAGGCTAAAGTCCAGCATCATAAGCATAACCACAATACCTATCAGGCTGAGGAGTTCTCCAGTTATCCCAAAGACATTAGAGCCAAGAAACTCCCGGAGTTGCTGTACATCATTTTGTATCCGGGACATGAGGCGTCCCACCTCATTGTGGTCAAAAAAGCTCACCGACAGGCGTTGCAAATGGTCAAACATTTGACTCCGCAAGTCAAGCAGAACGCCATGCCCGGCCCTCGCCTGAGCCCTTAGTTGGGTGTAATATGCTCCCCAATTAAGCAGAGCGTTCCCCAGGAAAAGGAAGACAATAAATCTGAGACCTTCTGGATTTCCGCCAATAATGAACCGGTCTATAGCCACTCCAACAAGGTAAGGGATAGCGACTGTAGTCAGAGTAAACATCAGGGTAGCTCCTGTAGCCAGGACTACGGCTAACTTGTAAGGAGCCAAATATCTGATTAAACGGGAGACAATCCGGGAATCATAGGGTTTGCCATAGACAACATCCTCAGACTGAGCTAAGCTACTGCTCAAACGTCCTTGCCTAGTTTCAGCAGTATCTTGATAGCCTTGCCTTTCCCCGCCAGTAAGTGCACCACTCTCAGACTCCAGGGGTAGAGCAGGGTAGCTTATCTCCTCTGCGGCTTTTTGGTCTTGAAACTGGAGATTGTATAATTCCCGATAGAATCCATTCCCTGCCAGAAGCTCCTGGTGTGTCCCTTGCTCTGCAATCTGACCTTCCTTCAACACAAGGATGAGGTCAGCCATCTGCACCGACCGCAACCGCTGGGCAACAATGAAAGTAGTACGACCAACCAGTATCTCAGCCAGGGCCTGTTGAATAAAGTATTCGGTCTCCGTGTCCACGCTGGAAGTGGAATCATCCATAATCAGAATACGCGGGTTAAGCAGGACAGTACGGGCGATGGCTACCCTCTGTTTCTGTCCCCCGGAAAGGGTTATCCCCCGCTCCCCCACCCGAGTATCGTAACCATCAGGCAAGCTTATGATGAAATCATGTAATCGAGCTACTTTTGCCGCTCCTTTTACCTCTTCTAGTGTAGCCTCTGGCCTGCCATACCTGATATTCTCATCAATAGTAGCTGAAAAAAGGAAGGTGTCCTGATGAATCATGCCAACATGACGCCGCAAAGAAGCTAAGGACATATCTCGCACATCTACATTATCAATGATAATGCGACCGGAGGTCACATCGTAGAAACGGGGAATGAGATTGGCTATGGTGGACTTACCACTGCCGCTGGCTCCCACCAGAGCTATTATCTGGCCTGGCTTAGCCTCGAAATTAACATCCTTCAGAGTAGAACTATGAGAATCATAGCTAAAGGAAACATTTTCAAAGCGAACCAATCCCTTCGCCTCGGAAAGCTCTACCGCCTCGGGTTTCTCCTGAACCGGGGATACCGCATCTAGAATATCAAAGACACGCTGACCGGATGAAGTAGCCCTGGAATAGAGCATTACCAGCCAACCAATCATCCGCACCGGCATGCTAAGCATAACAAGGTAAAGGAGGAACTGTGTCAGCTCACCGTGGGTAAGTTCACCACTCATCACCTGACTGCCCCCATACCACAGGATACCCCCCATAGCCAGCAGAAGAACAAGGCTTAGCAAGGGGCTATTGAAGGCCAGATGCTTATTAGCCTCCAGTTCCTGATTATAGAGAGCTTCAGCCTGGCTACGGAATTTCTGATTCTCAAAGTCCTCCCTGGCAAAAGCACGAACCACCCTGGCACCGACGAGGTTTTCCTGAACAATAGTGCCCAGCACACCTACCCTTTGCTGAATCTTCATCCACAGAAGCCGTAATCTCCGGCTTACCATAGCCGTCCGATAGGAGATGAAAGGAAGTACAGCCATGCTTAGCAGAGCCAGCCTCCAGTTAATGGAGAAAAGCAGAATGGTAATGGTCACCAGTAACAAAATGAAGTAAACACCCCGGAGCAAGGCAAAGCCAACAAACATGCGCACTCCCGCCACATCCACCGTTGCCCGGGACATAAGCTGACCAGTATGAGAGCGGTCATGAAAGGCATAGCTGAGGCGCTGCAGTCGGTCATAAATGCTATTTCGCAGGTCATAGGCTACCCTCTGCGAGAGAAACGCAGATAGATAATTCTGACCATAGGTGAAAATACTCCGCAACAGCCCAGCCCCTACAATGGCAACCGCAGTCAAAATCAGCGCATTTAGTTGGCTCTGGCTAAGAGCTAAATCAACCGCCTCTCCCATCAGGCGAGGTATTAGCAGAGCCAGCCCTGCCGAGGCGAAGAGACAAAAGTAGGCCACCAACGCTCGCCGCCAGTACCTCCAGAACAATTTGGCTATTCTAAGAAGAATCTGCATTTTCTCACGTCAATTTTATCATATTGACCTCAATTAATACATCTGATTGCAATACTCTTATGGGAATGATAAGCTTAGGCTCGTGTTCAAAAATGAGACTGCTCTGGAAATCAGGTTTTAGATAGCTAATGCTAGGAAGTGTACTTGCCATTACCGCCGCCTTTTGCTGGGGGACAGGCGCCATCTTCGCCAGATTAGGGCTACAGCGTTTGAAAACGCCAACAGGCACCTTTATTTCTCTGGTGTCCAGCCTGATACTGGTTGGTTCGCTGGCTTTGATAATAGACTTCGACACCTTCATCTCCCTATCACCAACAGCATGGCTATGGTTCGCTTTAATTGGTGTTACCAATTACGTGATAGGCCGGCAATGCAATTACCAGGGCATAAGCCACATAGGGGTAACCAGAGCTACCCCTATCTTTGCCTCGGCTCCCCTCTTTGCCCTGATTCTAGCCGTTACCTTCCTTGGAGAGACAATTAACGTGTATATTATCACCGGTACTATTGCCATAGTCGGGGGACTAATCTTGTTGGTTACCAGTAAATGAGTCCAAAAAGAGAGTTCATCATTGGAACTGCTTTTGCCTTTAGTGCTGCCCTGGCTTATGGCACCAGCCAGGTGCTGATCAGAAAAGGCATGGTCGGGATGGCGCCACCTATGGTTGGTGCCGCTATATCACTGCTTTCGGGAACGCTCGGACTTTCAATTATCGGGATGAGAAACCCCGGCACTAACCTGAGACAGGAAAAGAAATCGGTGGTCTGGATGCTGCTGGCCGGGGTTCTTGGCGGTCTGGGGATTATGGCTAACTTTTTCGCCCTGAGTATGGCTCCGGTAACCACGGTAAGCCCACTCACCGCCACCAATCCCCTGTTCGCCCTGCTATGGTCTTATTTCTTTCTAGGCAAGTTGGAAAGAATTACCCCCCGGGTGATATTGGGCACCGCCCTGGTGGTGGCTGGCGTTATTCTGGTTACTCTGGGCAGAGTCGCCTAGCCTTTGCTATTCTGAGTATTCCATTTTATACTAAAACATCGGGGACTAAAACTATATGATTCGTGAATGCCAGCCAGGCGATAAAGACAGGATATATTTTATCGTCAACGAGGCAGCCAAAGCCTATGACGGCGTTATCCCGACCGACTGTTATCACCAGCCCTATATGCCGATGGACGAGCTTGAGCGGGAGATGGCGCGGATGACCTTCTTCGGCTGGGAAATAAAAGGAATGCTGGTGGGGGTGATGGGGTTTGAGCCGATTAAGGATGTTACCCTCATCCGCCACGCCTATGTATTACCCCAGTGGCAGAGACAGGGAATAGGCAGCAAACTCCTGAATTATCTTAAAGGTCTGGCTACAACCTCCCAGTTGCTGATAGGAACCTGGGCTGATGCCCACTGGGCAACTGGCTTTTATGAGAAGCACGGCTTTAAGCTATTGCCCGATAAGGATGAGCTACTAAAAACCTACTGGAGCATCCCCCGGCGCCAGATAGAAACCTCAGTGGTGCTGGGGGTAAATGTTATAG
>SDBU01000478.1_pt1 | contig 55807 bp, 95 predicted proteins | sample 2277071 | NCBI WGS metagenome assembly SDBU01 (sample SAMN10397929, study PRJNA504765) | marine sediment metagenome | isolation source: marine sediment core GS08_GC12, 126 cmbsf | place: Arctic Ocean: Gakkel Ridge, Loki's castle | collected 2008 | reverse complement strand
TTACCCTCAAGGTGGTCCTGCCTGCCGTCGCTCAGAAAACGACGGTCATCCCACTTTTAGAAGGGGTGTCGGTTGTTTCATCTTCAATGTTGAATCTTTTCTGCACCCAAGCGGGTTAACTGCCCGCCTCTTTATGGCTTCTACTCTTTTTCGCCGACGCAGTGTGTTGTTTAGCAAACTTCGGCATGTGGTCGCACGGGGCCTTGTCACAATCGCAACAGTAACCGCCGTCCCGGTAGATACAGTCCGTCATCGGCTCAGTGGTTATCTCGACCTTGACTGATCCGATAGATTCGCATTTGCAAGCCATAACTACTCCTTAATCATATCCAACAATCTCTATTCTATTATAACGCCGCCGATGTTGAAACAGCAAAAATCTTGAAAAATCTGTATAATTTAACGATGGGAGTTGTCGACCTACGTAACTCCTTGGAAACAAACGGTTTAGGGTTGTTGGTAGTCGAAAAAGATGGTAGTCCGTCGACTAGGGTGATTTAGATTCATATCAAGTTAGTTCCTCGCATTCCCAGTCTTCGCCCAATAGCTGTTTTCCAGCAAAGTAAACAACTTCCTTTTGTGCTCGTTGTTTTTCGTAAGATTCTCCTGAAAATCTGTCGTTAAGCTCGTCGACAATGCTGGCCAGCAAACCGGAAACTGTCCGCCGAGTAGGATTTCCCGCAATTTCAAGTGGCCACAAATCCTTTACTTTTTCAGGGGGCCGTTTCGGCAACACCAATCCAGAATGCTCTCGTTGATATGCTGTCATTTCGGTTCGACATCGCCCAGCAAGACTATGGAAAAACACCCCTTGGCGATTCATAGGTGCGTTCGCTCCACTTTGTGAAGGGAGGTGGGTCAAACAGCAACCCATGAATCAAATAGGGCAGTAGGTTCCTATTGCCAAAGAGTGTTTGGTTTTTCATGTTCAAGACTTTATCGCAATTCATGCTCTGTCAAGGTATCCCGCATAGCTTCGATAAGCTCCAAACCTCGTTGAACCGCCTCTATGCTAACTTGGCCCTGCTTATCAATGCCTACCACTCGTTCCTGAAACTCGGCCTTCCTTACAGTCGGATCAGTAAGACGGTTGTCGAAAGAATCAAGCACCCTCTTTACCCAACCCAAGTGTTCCCCTTTACTTCCTATTGCATTGCCTTCAGCTATCAAGGAATCTACGCAACGTCTCCATGTTTCCCTAGCGCGATATTTCTCCACCATCGTTCTACCTTTTCCCTGCTTTTGCAAACTACCACCAGACGATGATGAAGACACTCCATAAATCATACGTTGCCAAGGAAGCAAGCCAACCACTACAAGGAGTAGACCAAATAGCCCCAATGCCCATAAACGCCACTCCGGAACCGAAGAGTCTATCCAACCAAGCAGCAATCCCGCCAGATTCGATTTTTCTTCCCACCCTCTGACAACATCTTCTGTCCTTATGGCGATCAAACTAATCGTTGCGGTCATAAACATAAAACACCCCCCTAAAATAACAATGACCTTAACTACCCATTGCAAGCCTGTATGAGCATTTTTCATATCGCTCTCCTGCTACTGGTGGTCTACAACGAACCACATCATAGCAGGAGAATCCACAACTGTCAGCCACCCTCTATTATAACCCTTTTTACTTCCTATTCTTTTTTTGGAGCAGCTCCGATCGTGCCCAAGCTGATGTATCCAGGCCCATTTCTCGGGCCATAGCGTCAAGCGACGCCCGCTCGGCTTTGGTGAGGCGTATCCGAAGCATGTTTTCCCGACGATCTGACGGCTTTTTAGGTGGTCGTCCTCTCATACCTATATTATAGCTATAAAAAATCCTTTGTAAACCCCCAATTTTCCCTATTGTTATATGCCTATAAAAAGGCTATAATAAATACTATGAGCAAACACCAACGAAAAGCCCCGCCGATGCTTGAACACCGACGGGGCGACAAAGCACCCAGGTCTGTCGACCCAGATACTAGTCTCTTCACTACTATTATACCGTCGGCCGGCCGCATGAGCAAAGGCCACCATGATTGCACCAGCTTGTCATCACACCAAGACTCGACGCCACGGACGCGACAAGTACGGAGACCGGCGGTTTCGATGCGTTTTGTGCGGCAGAGTTTGGAAGGAACACAAACCGAAACCCTTCGGCAGCATGCGCATTTCCAAGGAAAAGGGAATGCTCTGCCTGAATCTGCTGTTGGAGGGGAACAGTATCCTCTCGATCGAGCGTATCATCGGAATCCACCGCGACACGATCCTGAACCTGTTGGAGACGGTGGGCCGCAGGGCCAAGCGGTATTGGGCAACGAAGATGCAAAACCTACCGGCTACCGACGTGGAGTGCGACGAAGTGTGGAGTTTCGTCGGCTGCAAGGAAAGGACACGCAAGCAGAAGAACTACGGAAGGGGGTTCGGCGAGGCCTATTGCTTCACGGCGATGGAACGAAACACTAAGCTGCTCTTGGCATGGCGTGTCGGCCGTCGCACGCCCATTGAAACGCACAAGTTTGCTCGGCAACTGCGGGAAGCCATCGACGGGCGTTTCCAATTGTCTGCCGATGGATACATCCCTTACGAAACGGCAATTCCCAATGCCTTTGATGGGCAGGTGGATTTTGCACAAGTCATCAAGACGTATGGGGGCCAAGTGCCACATTCTCCGAATACACGATATTCACCTTCCACGATCGTGGGTGCCCGCTTTCATTCGGTTTGTGGGCACCCCGACGTGAATCGGGTATGTACGAGCCACGTGGAACGACAGAACCTCAACATTCGCATGTCCGTCCGTCGCATGACTCGGATGACCAATGCGTTCAGCAAGAAGTGGGAGAACCACGAATACCACTTGGCGATCTATTTTTTGCATTACAACTTCTGCCGGATTCATGGTACAATCAAGACGACACCAGCGGTGGAGGCGGGTGTGGCGGATCACGTTTGGGAACTAGAAGAGTTGCTCGATGAGTTGGCGGCGCGATGTTAAGGCTCTGTATGGGTATTTTAAGAAGATTTTCTCCATCTCTCCAAGCGTGTTTGTCGCAAGAAAGCACCATCTACACGAACACCGAGCCTCCTCAAGTATGATCTGGCAGATGCTTCCGATTGTGTTTGTTGGAGACAATCATTAAACTCTTTGGCAAACTTGGCGTTTAACATTGCTCGCAAGGCACTACTGGTTTTTGATTGCCACTCAACAGAGTATTTTTCGTCAGCTATCTTTGATAATTCTGTCTTTACAGCAGCAACAGTGTTTTCTTCATCCGGCCTACTCCAAATCCACCAAATGAATAAACCAGAAATAATTGTTATAACAATAACCCACCACAAATCAGGATTGTAAATCCATTCGGGAAAACACGTAGTCAATTCCGATATTGCTTGTGGCACTTTCATAAGAATTCCCAGCACATTACAAACCAAGTTAGCAACAGCAACAATGGTCGTTGCTGTTTTCCTTCGCTTAATGCCGTAGCGCATAATTGTTCTCCTGTTATCCAAGGGTCTACGAAGCCCTCATCATAGCAAGAGAACAAGCAAGGGCTAGTTATTTCAAGGAACATTCCCCCCATTAGTAGTACAAAAACGGGTCTACCTTTTGTTGGGACAGTACCCTAACTTGCTTGCTTTCCATAATACATTATACCAGGTTATTTACAGTGGATGTAGAAATCCAAAAGGCAAACTATGATGTCGGATTGTCTGTACATGCTTGACAAGACCTGCACCTTGCACCCCGATCAATCGGAATGCAAAAAATGCAACGATCGCATAATCTCTTCCGACCTTCCTAAAAAGTGGATCGATCCGCTGATAATCATTGACAGAAATCGCAACCGAATAGAATCACTCAGAAACATCCTCGCTGGGGGTTCCGCCTTCTTGATGGGTGGTGGTCCTTCGGCCAATGATATGGAACTGGAAAAGCTGGCGATGCGTGGGGTGTGGACCTTGGCCATCAACAATGCTGCTGGACATCCCAAGGTCAGACCGCAGGCGATGATTTGTGCCGACCCCCCGAGGAAGTTTTCCCATTCGATATGGCTAGACCCCGGCATGATGAAGTTCATACCGACCCCGAAGATGAAGCCCAGAAGGGGTACGTTGAGAAGAAAGACGGCGGATGGATTCGAGTTGCTCGGCAAGTCCGCTTGTGATTGTCCGAACGTGTGGGGCTTTCAACGCGAAAGTTGGTTGATGCCCGACGATAGTTTTTTTCGATCCAACGGGGCGTTGTGGGGCAACCACAAGTCGGGAGTTGAACGGACGGGGCAGCCGAAAACGGTGTGCACTTTTCTGTTGGGATTGCGTGTACTGTACTATCTTGGGGCTAGGCGGATATATCTGTTGGGGGTGGACTTTCGTATGACCCCGGAGGCGGGGTATTCGTTTGGGCAGGCGAGAGACGAGGGGGCTTGCCGTTCCAATTCTGGGCAATTCGTGGTCATAAACAACTGGCTTTGTAAGATGCAAGAGGCGGGTGTGTTCGAGCGGTTCGGTTTGTCTGTATATAATACTTATGAGAGATCGGGGCTTCGTGCATTCCCCTACGTGCCGTTCGTCGATGCCGTGGAAGATTGTCGTGGAGGGTGTGAGATTGTCCCGGATTTACAGAACTATTATGATCCGGTGAAATAATGGTATAATAGATTACAAGGAGAACAACATGACGTTTGACCTTCCTCCAATCGGACCCCGCTCCGGCAAAATCTGGGGCCGTACTCAATTGGTGTTTGCTCGCAACGACACCGAAACACATTTGATAGAAGTTGACAAGGGGGGGTTTTGCTCCTGCCATGCACACAAAAAAAAGTGGAACCGATTCTTGGTCTTGTCTGGCGAATTGGTTATCCGAACCTATGGAGCAAATGGCTTCGTCGATGAAACCACGCTGAAGGCCGGACAGATAAACGACGTTCCGCCAGGAGTGCGTCACGAGTTTGAGGCCAAGGTCGATACAGTGGCACTTGAATTCTATTGGATCGATGCCCTTGATCCCGAAGATATCGACCGCTTTCAGACGCATGGTGGTGTGAAGAAAGAGAAGGATGCCTCAGAATAACTCCCACAAGCCCCCACGTCGCCGCTAAAGGCGTTTCGGGGCGGAACGGTATAGTTTAGCGGCCAAGCAAAGGATCGCATTAGGCAAGCGTCTACGGCATTCTAAGAGAAAGGAAAATTGAGATGGAAAAATGGGAACAAATCTGCGAGAAAATAGAAGTAGCCACGTATCTGTTGAACAATTACGGGGGCGAAGAAATTGTGGCACACGAGCATCCCCTACACACAGCTATTCAAGAGGTTGAGAAATTGTGCCGAAGGAGGTCAATAACGGGGGGCAAGCATTTCGCCAGGCAAAATTATTTTTTGCCAAGAGTAGTCGATGTTATATGGTATCACCTTTTGGATTGTTCTAGAGGCAAAGGACTACACCGACCGTATGTGCAAGATTTTGTATCGGCGGCTCGGTTGGACTCTATTCTACCCCAAGATAAAGAATTGCGGAAAAAGGCTTTGGCAATCATGCTGTCCGTCGCTCTAAACAGCATGGCAAACATACTAAAGCTGTACGCGAAGTGCGAAGGCAATCTTCCACTTAAACCAGAAGAGGTAGATGAAGCATGAACGACTTCACATTGGTGGTTGGTGTTGACAAACGACACCTATGGCAACTAAGTCATACATGGCCGACTTGGAAGAAAAACAAACCATCATTATTGACCAGGCCAATGATAATATTTTTTGACCATGAACAAGTAACTGTTGAACAAATACGGGCAGTGGTAGACCACCCTAATTTATCTTGCGTGGCGTGGCCTCCCAGTAATTTTACATACGGGACGAAAAAGACAGATAAGTGGGACGATCCGCAACGTGAAAAGATGTTGTCGGGTTTCGTTTTCGTTCCGGCGGCTGTGGTTGAAACTCCCTTCTGGCTCAAACTCGATACCGATGTTGTAGCAACGGGACAGGACGATTGGATCGACCCAGAATGGTTCAAACCCAACAATGTAATCATATCGCATCCGTGGGGATTCACCCGACCGCCGAACCAAATGTTGGAATTGGATGAGTGGGCAACGAATGGCATTTTAACGTGGAAACACCCGCCGTTAAACTTAGCCCCCAAACCGGGTGAGGATCGCGTGTGCCATCCGCGGATTATCACTTGGTGTGCTTTTTTCAACACGAACTTTACGTGGTCTTGTGCAGATTGTGCGAAGCGGACTTGTGCCCCCGGATATTTGCCTGTGCCATCTCAGGATGGGTTTTTGTTTTATGTTGCAAAGCGGATGGGATATGAAATCATCAGACCCAGAATGAAAAAGCGTGGATTTAGCCATTGGTCGTCTGATAAAAACGTAAAGGAAAAATCCGAAGAGGCAATGAAAGGATAATAATATGACGCAACATTTTTACAGTTGGGAAGATAGGTTTTCAACGGACCCTGATTGGCAAATTGAGAACGACTCGATAATAGTAACCCTTAATGGTTCAAGACAACGCAGCGTATTGTGTTGTTTATCTGGTGAGAATGGTTTTGTGAAAAAACTCGCAGTAGATGAGAAGGGATTTTCTGTTGTAGGATGTAATAAAAACTGCGTTGCCACTACTGTGTTGTATGGTCAAGTCAAAGTCGAATATAAAAAGGAACAATAATGGCATCAAGATTGCTGAGACGCAGTGGCATCGGTGTAACCCAAGTCGGGAATGCTATCGGTTGGAAGGCCGATACCGTTTACCACGTCGGAGTCGGACAATACCATGAAGAGCTTGATGTGATGCAAGAGAAGTGGGACGGTGTGAGGCTCATCGGATTTGAGCCTCACCCTGGACTTGCAAAGAAATTAAAGGAAGAATATCCCGGTGAGTTCTATTGGACTGCGTTGGGCGACAAGCCGGGGATGGGGACCTTGCATGTAAAGAAAAAGCACAAAGACGGAAGTTCGTTGTATCCCCACTTCCAAACTCGTGTGGATGAAACATACGATAAAATCGAAGTGCCTATTACCACATTAGATTTATTGTTTCGTCATGCTGGAGGTGGTCATGTTTTGTTGTGGCTGGATTGCGAAGGGAACGAATTGAATGTACTGAAAGGTGGAGAAAACTTCATTCAGTATATTGAAATGGTCAATGTTGAAACGACCGCCAAGGCTCCCGGCACTGGATGGTGTTCGGCGGAAGATGTTGACAATTGGTTGGTTGCCCACGGATTCTTTCGACAGTGGACGCACACACTACGATGCCACATAGGACAATGCGACGTGGTTTACGTCCGCGATTATATGTTCAACCCGGATTGTTGCAACGACCCCCGCGAAACCAGACGATGGAAGGAAAGAATAAATGCGACTGCATGAATTTCCCAATTACAAAACTTACCTCAATACACAATTGCGTGGTTCCCATTATCGGGCCGGACGAAGGCCGACAGCAAACAGGGTGGAGATTGGACGGTGTGTGGGATACTTACAAGAACATTGGTGGAAAGAAGAAGAAGGGAAAAACACTAAATGGAGTTCTGGTTGTGGTATCTGCCACGGTGCCCGTTGTGGAACCGAGGTGAAACTATTTCAAGAACTGTGTCCCCAACTAGAAGAGGTTGTTGGCACTGACCTCTATGCCCGCGACCAAGAGCGGGTAATCAAATGGGACTTCCACAAGCCAAAGGATGAATGGATCGGAAGGTTTGATTTTGTATATACCAATTCTTTTGACCACTCGAATTGTCCACTTGAGTGCTTGCAAATGTGGATGGCACAATTGAAACCAACCGGCTTGCTTCTATTAAGTTGGTCCTTTGCACACAAGCTAGATGACCGTCCGCAGTTGCCCTATCCTGGTGGCGATTGCTTCGGTGCGGCGTTGCATGAATACATCGACCTTTGTCGTCAAGTTGGTGACGTGACCGACCTGTTGTGGTGCAATGCAGGGGCAGGGCAAACAATCGTAGTTACAAAGCCGAAGGCCAAATGATGAGACGTGGTGTTGTCTATTTGTTCGTCGGTGCCGTTGGCTATGCCGAGCGGATAGCGGTATCTCTCTATACATTGAGGCGGCATTGGGACGGTCCTATTCTATTGATGCTGGATGAAAAAACCGAGGAAACAGGAAGGCAGATAGCGGATGATCTTCGTATAGTTGCTGACTGTATATTTGTTAAACCATACACGGGTTGCCGGCACTCAAACTTCGTTACCAAAGCGATGGTTACGGAATGGACGCCATACGATCATACAATTCTGTTGGATGGAGATACAACCGTTCATGGCTGCTTGGACGAATTGTTCGATGCTGATTTATCCATAACGCAATTTGCCAACTGGCAATCACAAGGCAATATAATATCGGGTCGGTTGCGAAAATGGGAGGGACGTTCTCCCGAAATTAACGAACTGTTGCGGCGGCAATTGAGCCATAGTTGGCCCGCAATCAACACGGGTGTTGTAGGGTTCCGAAAAGATTGTTCACAAGCAAGGGCTTGGCGTGAATTGACCATTGCCGGAGCTGGAACGCATTGGACCGATGAGTTGGCGATGCAATTGTTGACGGGGGCGATGGCACCGGACCAATATGTATTGTTGGATGACTCATGGAATTGCTCTCCCATCTACGGTTTACACAAAGACAAGGCAAAGGTTTGGCACTACCACGGTCGCAAACACCTGCGGAAGGAACAAGGACGACGTTTGTGGGAACCCATCTTCCGCGAGGCGTTGAAAGCTGATATTGGTGGTATGCAGGAATGGGCCGGAAGAGGTGATAAGTGGGTGGGGCAATTACTAGAAGGTACATTATGATCGACAATGACAAACAAGCGGTGGAACGGGGATGCTATTCGAACAAGTATCAGAGGCACCTTGTGCGTCGATTCATAATACAAAAGAAGTTGCCCGCCAGTCTGGAAGCCATACTGTCCGTTATTCCAAAGGGAAAAAGCATCATCGACATCGGAGCAAGTATCGGTCGCTACTTTCCCTACTTCGAGGAAGCGGGTTACAAAGTATCTGGTATTGATGGTTCGGTTGGCATTGAAAAGATAACCAAAGGGAAGGTAACACAATTTGACCTGACCTCACCCCGCGTACATGATTTACATGGCATAGCTGACTGGGGTTTGTTTATCGAAGTTGGGGAACACATTCCCAAAGAGTTTGAGGATACGGTGATCGACAACGTGTGTCAAATACCCCGCGAAGGCTTGATCGTTGCATGGGCGAATGTGGGAGCAATTGGAAGAGGCCACGTCAATTGTCACAATGAAAAACATGTAGTAGAACAATTCCATTCTCGGGGATGGTTTATAGATGAAATATTGACGAAACTGGCCAGAAGCAAACTCCGAAAGAAAAGCCAGCATACGTTGGTGATGATAAGGAATGAAACATGTCAGCAATCGTAAAAGTCTTGTGGGGAAATCCTACCTCGTCGATCCAATGGATCAGAGTGAAAAAAGATGTGGCCAGACAAGTTGCATCGTTCACTGTCCCTCAATTTGCCTATGTATATGGTCGTGAAAACTGCAACATGCTTGTCGAGTTGGGAATGAAAAGGAATCGAATCGCCCTTATTCACGACAACCCCTATCCCGATGGCAAAAAAGATGAGCGGCGGGGAAGATATTTGGTGTTGCCTTGGCATTACAAATTGGAATTGATTCGGAAGGCCCTGGAAGATTTTGGCGAAGTGGTCTACTGTGATTGGGATGTTGACTGCAACGCAACAAATCTTGAAGAGGTTTTCGATCCTCTTGCTGACCGCGACTTTACATTGTCCGCTTATTTGTATCGTCAAGTGAGACACTCCAGCCGAACTACCACACGCGAGAAGAAAACAGGAGTGTCCGGTAATTGGATGCACATGCGTGGATTCGATTTTCTCGATGAGGTGGTCGAGGAAATGAACCAAACCAAGTCCGCCCTTGGAAACTGGCACGACGAAATCGCGATGGGTGATTTGTTGGATAAAAAATACGGTGGATGGATGGGCGACGAAACATGGTTGAAAGAATATGAATCACCCATAATGGTGCAGCAATATCATCGTTGCCCATGGCCCGCCGTTTCGGATGACAAGAGAACGGTCACAAAGGAAACGCCGATACCGTTTACGTGGACGCGACTGTTCACGCAACTGGCAAGGCAAGACCTCCATTTACAACAAGGAAACTAAGATGCAAGGTTACGTAAAAACACTCATAAAATTGATTGAGAAAACGACACCAAACCCAATCTCTGGTTGTGAGATAGGTGTGTGGCGAGGACACACATCGATGGCGTTGTTAAAGCATTTTCCGAATCTGATGCTTTTTTGTATAGACCCGTGGGACATTGGTGGCAATCACGAAACAATGCCCAAGACGACGGAAGAGTTGCGAATAGGCAAACAAGATTTCCTTGACAATACGAAGTTTGCTGCTAATAGGCGAATGATTTTACAAGTAGAAAGTATGGGAGCAATTAAAACACTTTCAGATAGTGCTGCATTTGATTTCGTATTCATCGACGGTTGTCATTTTTACGAAAACGTCAAGCAAGACGTGGAAGCATGGAGCAAAAAGGTAAGGTCGGGTGGGCTGGTCAGCGGGCACGACTACGGTGGCAAGGGGGATCGTTGTGGTTGGTTCGGAGTGAAAAAGGCCATCGACGAGTTTGCAGAGGAACAAGGAATCAAGATTGCCGCCAACAACCGTTACGTGTGGTATTACAAAAAGGCATAAAATGATCGACTACAAATTATTCAGCTTTTCCTGCCCTCCCGGTGTTGGTGGGGAGTGGTTTGTCGAAGCCGCCGAGCTTTGCGGGTTGGGAAAAGTAGAAATCAAACAAGCCTACGATCCGTTCAACGGGAACCAACCGAATCAATTGAAGGTATCGTTGATCCGAAATCCTTGCACGTGGATTTTGGATTGCTACGACAGACTCCGGTGTGATGACGGGGATGTCAAACTGTTGATGGGATTGGACGCCAACCAACCAATAGATTTTTTCATCGATGAATACATACGAAAGACTCCAGGAGCGTTGGGCCGAATCGCCAACCGTTACGAAGCCGACACGGTTCTGCGAATCGAAGATATGCCCTGGGCGTTCGTCGAGTTGATCGATTTACTAGACGTTCCAAAGATCATGCGGGATCGGGTTATTGGATTGGGCAAGCCCAAAAACTTGTATTCCTTTCGATCACAACACGCCAAGATGGTGGCGAATATGGAACGGGAACTAATGGAACGATACGAATACTTCGTTTGAGGAGAACGAATATGAAGTCAATCGAACTTGTCACGCACTGCTACGCAACAGAACTACCCCACTATGCCTCCGCATTGGAATATCAATTGAGTTCGCTCGTAAGAAGTCTTTCACCGAATTACAAGCAAACAATCACAGTCTGCTGCGAACCCAACGACAAAAAGACGTTGAAGATAATTCCGTTTTTTCAAGAGGTGCTGTCGATCAAGACCTTGATGATGGAAAACGCAAACCAATTGGGCCGGCGGAGCATCGGGCGAAACATGGCAGCGAAGGAAACAAAGGCGGACATTGTTTGGTTTACTGATGTAGATTATCTTTTCACGAGCGATTGTTTGGAAAAGTTGTCAACGATAAAATGGCCGGTCGGTGTGTCGATGGTTTTTCTTTCGGACGCCATGATCTGCAAAGACCACGCGATGGGTGACAGGCTGTTGAACTATGCTGCAAACAGAGTTTGCATCTTGGACGTGGACCCCAGTTGTTTCATTCCCAATCATTATCGACGGGCCATCGGCGGAATACAAATAGTGCAAGGAGACTTCGCCCGTGAGCATGGTTATCTGGACGGAATTGAAAAATGGCAAATACCTGCGGAAAAACCATTCGGAGACTTTAGAGACGATATTGCCTACCGTAACTTTTGTAAACAGCACGGAGAAATTGTGCCAGTTATCTTGCCGGGCATAAAACGGCTGAGACATTCGACAACAACATACCAGTAAAAGAAAACAAGTAATGAAAATAGATTTTGCAAAAACATATTATTTGGTAATGGATGAAAAAGATGGGGGTGTAATTGAGGACGGTACTGGTACAAATATCATCATGTTTAGTGATAAATCAGACTCCGATCCTTATTTTGGCTTTGTTGCAGTTCCGATCAAGATCGTACCTGTCGTTGAAAAATAATGCGTTACTTGCCCGACTCTAAGGCATTGTTCCTTCACATCCCACGTACCGGCGGGGTGTGGGTAAACAAAGCCTTAAATGTGTTACAGATTAAACACAATATCACTTGGCGAAAAGACATCCCAATTAAGATACCGAGAAACCACCAATTGATTTTACACCTACCAATCAAACGGCTTTGTAGCGTTTCGTTTCGGTTTGCCTTCGTTCGGCATCCAATAGCCTACTATGAATCGGTGTGGAAGTGGTTAAATGTAGGAATCCAAATGAGAAGGCATTGGAAATGGCACCCATTTTTGTCAGCACATAAATTGTATTCACCAGATTTTAACCAATGGATACGACGAATGTTAGATGAGGAGTCTGCATGGTACACTCGGTTAGTCGAAAGCTACGTTGGTCCCAAGGGCGGTGAGTTCGTTGATTATATTGGCAAGACGGAAACCCTATCTACCGATCTTAAAAAGGTGTTGGTCAAATTGGGTTATGCAGAACAAGTAAGCAAACATTGGGCAGAAGTAGAAAAACTCCAACGTATACATGAAATAAAACAAAACGTGCAATGGAATATGAGACTAAAAAAAAGAATACTAGCAACCGAGTGTTTGGTAATTAAGAGATTCTACGAATGAAAAGTGCAATCATCCGAGGCGTCTGGAGCGGAGAGGAGGCAAGGTATTGTAATCTGGAAAAGACTATCGCCGCCTCCGCAAAAAACGAGGATACGGTTGATCGGGTTTATTGCTATGGCAAACGCAATACGAAAATGCTGCAAAAATACGGGTACGATTCTGTTCTGATGAATAAGTGGCCATGCAGAACGAAGGCAGGACACAGCCATTGGTTGCACAAAAACTGGATTCTTTACCGTGCCCTCGAAGAGTACGATCAAGTGTTGTGGACCGACTGGGACGTACATCAAATGAAACCCTTGCCCACCGATTTTTGGGCCAAGTTGAACAGCGGTCCTTCGTTCCGTTCGTCTCTGGTGGTGCAACGGACACCGGGCAAAGCGGCGTGGTGGCGGATACCAGTTGGCAACAGACACAGGGAGGTAACGTGGCAGCCCGCTGGAACAACTCCGATCCCCAACGAAGAAAAAGCGGTGTGGGCCGCGAAGCTGATGCCCAGCGGTGGTTATTTGTATGTTCGCGGCCGAGACGTTGCCGAATCGTTTCTCAAGACACACAACGAGTTTCCGACTTGGAAGGGGCAGCCCGTGATGGCACTGATAATGGATCGATGGCACAACGGGTGGATTGGGGCAAGTCGATACAAAAAGCTGGGATACGAACCCTACGGCTATTTCTATGGCTTTCAGGCCTACAAGCCCACTGAAACTATTTGGCAATGCGGGGAGCGAAATTGGTCCTGGCGGGTGTGGAAGAAAGGACTGCCGACTGGAGGCATACCGAGGCGGCTATAATAGATAGAGGAGAACACCATGAATAAACTACCGTTCGGCGATTGCATGACCGTGGCCGAGGCCGCTGGGATTCTCGGCGTGTCCAGCATCCGCGTGACGATATTCTGCACCGAAGGCCGTCTGGAGGGGGCGTTCAAGTTCGGCCCGGTGTGGGCGATCCCCAAAAAGACCGTGGCTACGTTCGCCAAGGTCGAGCGACCGTCGGGACGACCACCTCAAAAATCCTAGTCTATTTTCCTAACTCTATACGTAGTAAGGGGGTTGCGTCGTTTCTTTTTTTGGGAATCTTTCGACTTGTCCAATCAGTGGCAACGGAAACCCGAAAAATCTGAAAGTTTTAACTCCATACGGGGCAAGGGGTTATGGCACAAAACGAAACAAAATTGGGGAATTGTTATTGCATTAAACTATTATAGCCGTATAATGCATATAGAAGAAAGGAAGAAACGATGAAAACAATTAAACCAAAATTAGAATTGCCCGAAGGTGGAATCTTAGAAATCAAAAGACCCAGAGGATCAGAATTATATCTTCCCGTCCGAGTTCGATTTGCCGACGGTACAACGGTCCCGCATTGGTGGTATGAACTAGAGAATCAAGGTGTAGAGGTTTTAGATTGGACACATCCAGAAATTACAGACAAACCGTTAGCCTAAAGATCAAAGAATAATCCCTAAAATCCCCCACAAGGGTTATAGACACATACTATTAAAACGCTATAATAGTAATAGATGGGGGAGAGAAAAGATGAAAACAAAGCAAACCCAAAACGAATCGAAAGGTGAGACGATGAAAACAACAGACCCAAGAAAAGTGACAGCCACGTACAAACCAAATGGGACAAAAATAGAAGCCGGCACACGGGTCGTCTGTAACGGGTACTATAATGTTGTAGCTCGCATTTGTGCCTGGGAACCCTCGCTTTGCGAAGTTGGTCGCGGTGCGAATGGAGTATGTGTTGATGTAAATGATGAAAAAACACTTCGGCCAATCACAAGCTCCGATGTATTTGATTGGCTTGGCAAACTTATTACCTAATCCAAACCTATTGAGATTAGAAAAACAAAACCCAACCAACACAAAAGAGAACTGAGATGTCTATTCCTATTGCACATTGCGTGAATGATTGCGAAAAGATTATCCTTGCCCTGCCCCATGCTGTTGCTGGACAAACCGTAGCAGAATGGGCTGACCGACACGGAAGAGGGGGAATGGAAATTATCCTCCGTGGTCTGTTCATTGGCAAAACAGGGGAACGGGCAATCCGTTGGGATTGTCCCGGCATGGGCAAGAAGGGCTTATTTGGCAAGGGGCTGGCCGGTTATCAGTGCTGTCCCTCATCTATTCCGGTATGGGCGAAAACCCTGCCGTGTGTTGAGTAGACGGCCTCACGCTACCAGGGCGGGGCAGAAATGGCAAGCATTAAAACCCAAACTGCAAGGGAGAACTGAGATGAAACTACTCAAACGTGACCGAGCCTTATTAGAAAGAATCCTACGACAACTTGAACAAGCCGAACGGTTCATTATGCGTCAAGATGTTCTAATCTGTACTCGTCAGAAAACGGCCACAACAACTCAGGATTATGTCAATAAAGAAGGGGATGTCTGCTGCAAAACAGAAAAAACATACGGCAGCCATCTTTGTCAACTATTTGAGGCCACACACAATCTACGTTGTGGTTTGGGCCTAACTACCAACTCTCCGACCACAAAGGAGAACTGAGATGAAAGTTTGTGAAAAATGCGGGGATGAAATCAACACGAAAGACGGCGACAACCGTTGCTCATCGTGCGACCGGGATTATTTTAGCGGCCAAGACAACAAACGATTGCAGCATTTGCACCAAGCCAAAGCTAACCGTATAGCCCACGATACTGCCATGCAAGACTTAGGACTTGTCAAGGTTCGTGGCGCCTTGGGTGGAACGTACTGGGAGTAGTTTTTAATTATAAATCAAAGGAGTGAAACCATGAAACCATCAAACGCGCCAGAGCAACCGCCGACATTTACGGCTGGCAAGAAGCTAACCATCCACCAGCGCCCCTTGACGCAAGAGCAACCCGAGGGAGAGGCAACGCTGATTAAATGCCTCCGTGGTAGCAGCCACTTCGATTACCCCGGCCTGATTGTCGAGGAATGGGAAGTGAAGTTTGACGGCGAAAGCAAAACATACGAACGAATCATTGCGGCCGAGTTGGCAAAGAGTGAATAGCGACCCCCCTTGCACGTCGTGTCCTAATACGGCACGGCGTGTGGATGGTGGCCGCAACAATAACTCTAACAATCGAGATGTAGGATGAGCGAAACGAAACATACAGAGTTGCCGTTAATCATTGCGCGAGACGGCGGAAAAGCCTGGTGTGCAGTACGTGAACAACCAGGGGCAAGTGAGTGGGCTAAAGCCTTACAGCAAATTGTTGAAAAGGCAAAAGCAAAATAATGCCTTCCACCACAATCGAATCCGCCGCAATAACCAACACACTCGACGACGTGCGGAAGATGCTCGACAAGTTGGCTTGGAATTACTGCGACCACAACAAACAAGACTTCGAGGATTATCAGTCGGTGGCAAACTTGGCATACATGAAAGCCTATCGCTCGTTTGATCCGACGAAGGAAGCGTCGTTCAGCACCTGGGCTTGGCACTGTGCAAATGGATACCTGAAACGACACCGCAGCAAGATGGCCAAGCAATATGCCAACGAAAAACAAGTCGCAATAGAACGAGAGCCGGTTCGCAAACAAAGACACCTTTATGATTGGGTGATGGCAGAACTCAGCGAGGATGCTCGATTGGTGTTGCGACTGATTGCGGAATCGCCGAAGGAACTAGTTCACTGTTTCCGCTACGCAAAGCGGTCTCCAAAGAAGGCTCGATACATGATCCGATTGCGAATGCAAGACGAGGGATGGCCGCCGGCCCGTGTGGTGGATGCCTTCGACGAAATACGGGAGGTGATGTAACCATGAAGTTTTCCACAATTTGCAAAATAGGGGCAAGGATAGCATATCCCAACGCCACTGAGAAGATGATCGAAAAAATATGGCCGGCCATTTGGGGAGCAAGTCGGGATGGAAGTTTGTGGCACGTGTTCATGCTTCGAGATTTACTCGAAGAAAACGCCAATAATTTTGAAGAAAACGCTACAAAGGGGATTTCCTTGTTTGTAAAATCTCTTCGCGGAGTGGATAGAACTGCCCAGTATGAAGAATTGCAATTGACCATAGGAAAAAACTACGTGATATGATACCCAAACTGGCCGTAAAAAGGATTGGCCCCAAGTGGTGGATCGTCGGGCTGGACTACGGACCGATGGGGCCTTGGGATTCAGACCGGGAAGCGAAGGAAGTTCGAGTTCGGTTGCTGTGGTTCTATCGGCACAAGGACGAACCGGGATACGTTACAAGTGAAACAAAAACAAATCCAACCAGAATGGAAGAACGAAAATGGACATGAAAGAACTGTCAAAACTTGCGAAGGAGTACAGAGAAACTTTGGAGGATTTTGAGGATGGCGAAGGCCAATGGTATAAGTGGTCAAAGGAATCATGGGAAGAGCAATTCAACCGATTCCGATGTTGGTTAAAAGAAAACGGCAAGTTAGAAGAAAAACGGAAGACCCCTTAGAAAAACTATCCGACAATCTTGGGGAAATAATTGTCACGATGGGTGCAAAGAAAGTAACCTTGCCACACTAGAAAAAGATGACCAAACCCTTTCCATACCAGCTTGATTGTATGCAAGAGATCGACGGATTTGGTGGCCGCAGTTTGCAAGCTTTGGAACCCGGCCTCGGCAAAACGTTGATATCCCTTTGGTGGATCGCAGAGAAACCAGAGCAACGCCTGCCCACCGTTGTGGTCTGTCCGTTGTCGGTCAAGTGGCACTGGGAACGAGAGGCAAAGGAAAAATGTGGGATGGAAGATGTAGGTGTGCTAGAGGGACGCAAACCGACCGGTGAGAAGCTATCTTCACTGACGATACTCAACTTCGATATCCTCGCTGGTCGGTTGGATGAATTGAGAAAACTGAAACCCAAAACTATTATTCTTGATGAAGTCCAAGCTATCGCCAACCAAACAAAACGCACAACCGCCGTCCGCAATCTCTGCAAGGGCGTTCCGAACGTGTTGGCCCTGAGTGGTACGCCATTGGTCAATCGCCCCATCGAGCTGTTGAACACATTGCGAATTCTCCGCCCGGACGTGCCCGAATTCCGAAGCAAGATAATCTTCGGGGATCGGTTTTGCGGTCGCTTCCTAAGTCATTGGGGATGGGATTATAAGGGAGCAACAAATACTGACAAATTGAACAAGCTACTCGCGGCAACCTGTATGTCGAGACGAAGGAAGGTGGATGTACTTCCCGACCTGCCGCCGAAGATTCGTGACGTGGTGGCCCTGCCTCTATCCGATCCGAGGGAATACCAACGGGCTAGTGATGATTTTCTTGGTTGGTTGACAAAGGAAAAACCCAACGTTGTGAATCGTGCTGCCAAGGCCAAGGCTCTCACCCGCGTGAGCTACTTGTTGCAATTGGCCGCGAAGCTGAAGCTGAAATCCGCTATCGAATGGATCAACGATCTGCTCGCGGGTGGGGAAAAGGTGGTGGTGTTCGCCACTCACCGCAAGATGATTTCTGCCCTGTCCCGTCGATTGAATTGTGAGAGCGTTATAATAGATGGGACGGTAACCGGGGCGGACAGACAACGGGCCGTGGACCGCTTCCAAACCGACCCGAAAGTGAGGGTAGCAATATGCAACATAGTAGCTGGGGGAACGGGTATTACATTGACTGCCGCTTCGACGGTAGTGTTTGTGGAATTGGATTGGCGTCCCGGTGTACACTTACAGGCTGAGGATCGTCCGCACCGGATCGGAACCACAAAGCCCGTCTGGATTCACTACCTTGTGGCCCACGGAACGGTGGAGGAGAAGCTGTGTTCGGTGTTGCAGGCGAAGCAAAAAGTGTTGAACGCCGTGCTCGACGGGGGCAAGGTAGAGAACGACCTGACCGTGTTCGATCTGTTGATGAAAGAAATGAAACTTGAAAAGGAGAATTGAGATGAAAGCAATTCAGATTTCTGAAGGAATCCGAAAATTGAAGCGCCCCCAATACACAATGATCGACATAGAGTGGAGTACACACAAGCCGTTTTTGATCGTTACTCACGCTGATGGTGAAGTTGAGTCGCTGAAAATCAGCAAACGAGTGGCAGAGGTGTTGATCGCTCGTGGAATGAGTTATGGGGGTAAATAAGGGAACACAAAAACAAAAACCGCGGAGTGGTGTTGCCTCGTGCCGGCCGTTCGCCGGACTCCGTGTAATTTTTGGGAGAAGCAAAATGAAACTCTTGCTACGAAAACTCTACTACGTCAGCGTACCGTTGACCGTCTTGGTGGTAGTGGCAGCGACGATTTGGTGTTCGGTGGAATGAAACAGATGGAGTGGATGGGAGGAGCCAACGGAGCGAAAGCAGACGCCAAACCATCAAACGGTGGGATGGATAATCGCGGTTCCAGTCGTGCGATAAATAGCAGCCCTGCCGGAAGTCAACACCGGCCCACTTCATTTTAGAAAATAATGATCCTCACCGACATACTTGACGAGCATGGCATCGATTACCGGACGGAAGGCCAACACCACCACGTTCGCCGGGGGTGGATTGGTGTTGATTGTCCCTACTGTTCCCCCCATAGTGGTAAGTTTCGCCTCGGAATCAACCTATCCAAGGGCTTTGCAAACTGCTGGACCTGCGGAGGCAAACGGTTAATGGAGGTAATTTTCTGCCTAACGGGCCAGGCGTCCCCCGAGATAGCTCGGATGCTGGCAGACCTGTCCCTACTGCCTTCGCAGAGAAACGTCCCCACGGGCCACACAGGGCGTCTTAGGATACCATCCAGTGCAGGGCCACTTAGCATTGTGCATCAAGGATACCTACAAAAACGTGGATTTGATCCCCTAGAAATTGAAAAGTTGTGGGGAATAAAAGGAATTGGGTTGGGGGGTCAATTAAGTTGGCGAATCTGGATACCAATAAAACACCACGGCCAAACAGTGAGTTGGACTACACGATCCGTGGGTAGCAATAATTCTACACGTTACATCACGGCCAAGCCGGAAGAGGAATCAATCAGGGCAAAAACATTGCTGTACGGTGGTGACTACGTTCGCAACGCGGTGGTGGTCTGCGAGGGTCCGCTGGACGCCTGGCGGCTGGGGCCGGGGGCCGTGGCCACGATGGGCTTGGCGGTGAGCCTGTCTCAAACCTATCGGCTCGGACGAATCCCGTTGCGGGTGATTTGCTTTGACAACGAACCAGAAGCACAAAAGCGGGCAGAGCGGTTGGCTAAAACATTGGAACCGTTGCCGGGAGTCACACACGTCATCAGGATAGAATCGGGCAAGGACGTGGCAGAAGCGGACGCGGAAGAGGTCGAAGAGATTAGAAACCAATACCTAATATGAAAGGAACTTGATTATGTCACGTTTAGTCATTGGAGTCAAACAGATCGGCGAGATGGTTATCGGCCGCGTATTGGAGCAAAACGAGAGTTTGCGAAGCAAAAAAGGGACAGGCAGCCTTACGCTTTGGACTTCGAGTAACAGTATATTCATCTTCTATAGTAGCTGCGAACCCCAATTAGGTAAACGTTTGCTTCATCTTCGCGGCGATAATCTACACGAAGACGACAGAGAGTTTCATTGTCTGTTTGACTCTACAGCAGAAGCCGTCCAATGCGTCGAGTACATCCGTGAGGGTGTGCGGGCGATCAACGCGGGAACAAAAGAGAAGGCCAGCGTCGCAACCATTCAGCTAGAGAGGATCGAGTAAAAATGAAACCAACTGATATCAAAATAGGGGACACGGTAACCCGCAATCTGTGTGGAGTGACAATGAACTTGAAAGTTCAGTATGTGGGTGAAGTCCTGATAGGTTGTGGTTGGGCGTTTGATAGATAGACCGGGGCTGAAGTAGATGGGGCCTTGGGGTGGACGGCCGCCAAGTCCGGTTCATATTTAACGCATTGCAACGGGGAAAAACTAGACTTTAGTTAGGAGAATAATCCAAGATTATTTCAGATTGTTATGGTATATTCTGTCGAAGATGGGGTATAATATATATGGAGGTTTTCCCGCATACGTCGCTAGCCGTCCAGCTTCTGATGGAGCAGGATCTTTTGATAGAGCGGGATTGCCTTCATTGTTGCGTCGAGTAGCACCTCAGACGCATGACGAAGCAGAAGAAAACAAAGATAAATATGAATCAATCATACGATATACGAAGTGTGTTTGTCTTTGGTCTTCTGCGACCACAAAGCCACCCCTAAGTGCTACTCGGGGGTGGCTTATTTTTTGTATTGAGGAAATAGTTATGTCTTTTTCCGGGTTCTCTTGGCCTCAAAAAAACTGGTTTCGCCTTCCAAACGAATGGACAAATATCACTTCACAGATTTCATCCCTAGCCGAATTGAAAATAGTCGAGTATGTACTTCGCCATACGTGGGGTTTTCGAGAACCAGACATATCGAAACGGATCACCACCAAAGAGTTTATGTGTGGTAGAAGAAAGAAAGGCGGTGGGACAATAGATAAGGGAACAGGACTAAGTAACAAGTCGGTGTATTTGGGATTGAAAAGCGGGGTGGAGCATGGGTTTTTGCTAGTTGAAATTGATGATTCCGACAAGTCAAATGTAAAAAAATACTACCGTCTGAAGATGGAAACAGGTACGGACAACGTACGGAGCAGGTACGATAAAAGTACGGAGCAGGTCCGTACTAAGGTAGTACCCTATATAGAAAGACACTATGAAAGAAACAAAGAAAGCTCTATGTCGAAACTTTCCAGTTCCGACGGAGAGTGTTTTTTTCCATCTTCTGACGGACGAAAAGGAAAACGACAAGCTACCCCGTTTGACTACAAAGCAACGGCCGAACTCCACAAGGTTGTGTCGTCTCACATAAAGGTGAATTGCACCGCCAACAACAAGCAATGGGCGAATCAATTTTGTTTGATGCGAACAAGTGACAAGGTATCGAAGAAAGATATCCGAGCTGCTATCGAATGGTACAAAGATAACATAGGCAGTGAATACATGGTCGAGGCGTTCTCTGCTGGCACGTTCCGAAAAAAGTACATGAACGGTCAGATACCGGCGGCAATGAAACGCAATGGGTACAACAACACAACCAACCCCGACGATCCCCGAACTGAGACACAACGAACCGTGGATCGAGTGTTGGAATACTTGAGAGAAGATGGAACATGGGCGGGAGGAGATTACTACAATCCCCCGGATCAACCGGACATCGACCGTGCCTTGGCGGCGTTAGGAAAGAGGAAGGGAGAGATTTCATTGGGTGACTGCATGAATTAGGAAAGGGGAAAATAATGGGTTGGATGGAAGATACGGAGAGGGATGTGGGGGAAGGTTTTTTATTTGTGGTTCGGGTGTTTATGTTGGTTTTGTTTTCTCCCTTTTGGTTGTTGGGAAAATTGGTGAATAGGAAACGGAATTGAAAGCTAAGCGATATGAGGGAACGGAATTGCGGCGGGTGGTGGCCGCGATGGTCACGGACCAGATCGTCTGTTCTCGTGTATCTGCACAGTGGAAAGATGGCGGCTTGTTCGATGCACCTTACGCAAACCTCATTGGTGGAATGTGCGTCAAGCATCTGCGGAAGTATGGGAAGCCACCTGGCAACAAACTTCGCAGCCTCGTGGATCGTTGGGCAACGGAGGGAAACCATCCCGACGAATTGGTGCGGATGGTTGAGGGTTTTTTGGAGGCAACCAGTGATGAGTATGAGCATGGCGAAGTGGTATCGTCCGATTACATGCTGGATGTCACGGAGAAGTATTTTGATCGCGTGCGGGTTCGGCGGGCTATCGAGGAAGCAGAAAACGAATTGGATGCCGGCAGGGTGGCGGATGCCCGCCGTCGTCTGACTTCTTTGACTGCGGTGGAATTGGGAACGGGTTTGCTTACAAGGGTTTCGCAAGATTATCTTCCTTGGGTGGAGGCATGGGATGAGGATCGGCAACGCCCACTGATTGAGTATCCCGATTGTGCCGAGGTTTTTTTCAACGGTTGCTGGGGACGCGGGGATTTGATTGCCTATCAAGCACCAGACAAAGCGGGAAAGAGTTTTTGGCTTTTGGACCTGGCCTACCGATCCGTGAAGGCCAGATGCAAGGTGGCGTTTTTCGACGTTGGAGACAACAATCGAGATGAGGTGATCCGCCGGTTGGCAATGAGGGTGCTTCGGCAACCGAAGAGGGATTGTACGGTTCTGTGGCCGGTGAAAATGAGAACGAATCAGGAAACCGGAGCGGTGCAAATCAAGACAGAACAACGAAAATTGAAGGGGGTTACACCACAAAAGGCATTCAAGACATTCCAAAAGATTTGTCGTGGCCGTGACTCCTTGCGAATTTCTTGCCATCCAAACAGCAGCATATCGGTGGAAGGTGTGGCTGGACTGTTGAAAGATTGGGCACGGGAGGGATGGGTTGCTGATGTGGTTATAATAGATTATGCTGATATACTTGCACCACCGGCCGGGGTGAGAGACAAGCTGGACCAAATTGAGGACACCTGGAAACAACTGCGGCGGTTGAGTCAAGAGCTTCATTGCTTGGTCGTGACGGCCACGCAGTCAAGTGCAAAGGCATACTCCGACAAGCCCTTCGTGCCGGGCCGCAGTCATTTTTCGGGAAGGAAAACAAAAATTGCGGAGGTTGTGGGGATGATCGGTTTGCAGGTGACTACCAGTGATCGAGACAAGGGGATCAGCCGTTTGAATTGGATCGTGCGACGCAATGCAAGATACAGTGAGCGGCGGCAGTTGGTGGTTGTTGGATGTTTGGATTGTGCTAGTCCAATGATTTTAGCAAAGTATTGAGAAGGAAAGAAGGATGATAACGGTTTCGATTTTGATAAACGGGGAACCAATTTATACTAGGTCGGCAGTGAACGTGACGGCTAAGGAAAGGCCGGTCCCTGATGTCTGTGATTACAAAGTAGATACCGGCGAGATCATACAACACCGCAGAAGCGATGGTGTTGTATTGTTGGCTTATAAGTTGTTGGGTACGATTGAGGAACAATAAGAGTAGAAAGCTAATAGGGTTCAATGGAGTATAGATTTTTTGGGTATAATAGATTGCAATGAATCGAGACTCGCGGCGTGCATGGACCTGGGCCTTTGTGTACACCAGGAAGCTGGCTGCAACATGCCGACCATACGGATCAGAAATCCGTTCGGTGCAATTCCGATCCGCCGCGAGTCGTTTTTGAGAAGGAAAAACATAATGGGCTATTCCGACAACGAGGAAAGCGTGCGAGTAGATTTCTTCGTACACAGCGGCAAGTGGTACTGCACAGAGGCGGTTATATGGACGGGTAGGTTTAACGCGGGTTTGATTCACGACGAGTTTGCTCAATCATTACGTGACCACTTTCAGGAATCACCTTCCAGCCGTTGCGATATGGATGCGATTTGTCTGGAACCATACCACCTACATGCCCACCCCATACAAATTAAAAGTGGGGGATGGGTGTTAAAAGGGACTTAAACTTGCGACGGTGGCGAAAGCCAGAGAGCCTGCTTGTAGGAACAAAATTGCGGATTGATGGCAGCCAATAGCAAAAGTCCGTTATGTGAGTTTGGGAATCCTACCCGTTGCGAGTTTTAGTATGGTCGTTTTTAGGCAAAGGAGAATGGGATGATTAGCTATTCATCGGATCGTAATATAGTTGGGGGTTGTTTGGGAGCTGCCTTGGTTTTACTGCTTTTCAATTTGCTTCTGGGCGGGTTTTGCTTTGATTTTTCTTTGTGGGCGCTTTTCGGAAAAGACATTCCGTGGTATGCAGATTTGCTTTGCGGGTTATTCCTTGGACAATTTGTCATACCTATTGCTTTTATTGCATGGATACTTTCTTTCTTTATAGCTATTCCGTTTTTTGTTTGACTGAGAAAAGGAGAAACCAAGATGAAAGTGTTACGAAGCGAACTGATTCGATTGTTCGAGGCTTTGGGATGGGCTGCTGCAAGGAAATGGGGGCCTGGGAAAATGATGGGTAGATTGGGAAGCATGGTCAGCATGGTTCAGGACGGCTCGGTGGATTCGTTGGAGGATGAGGGCCTGACTGAACTGCTGCAATCTCTTGTGGAGGCGAATGGAGAAGTCGAGATCGTGTCGAAGGAAAGTGATTTGGATGAGCCGCCGGAAGTGAACGGTGGGTTTTTTTCTGCTATCGACGAGAAGGTTGCCAAGGTGCAAAAGGAATCGGGGGAAGCCGAGCCGGATGATCCGGTGATAGAGGAAGAGTTCGAGGTTGTTGAGCTAGACGAAGAAGTTCCCCTACAAAAAGAAGAGGTTATACCACTGCCGATTTTGGAACCGTTAAAGAAAGAGAAGCCAAAAAAGAAAAACACACCAAAGGAAAAAGGCAAGCACCCTAAAATTATGGGCAAGTATTCGGCGGGTTCATTTGTTCGGTGGTTGGGAATTCAGGGTGTGGATTTAGAGGGGGCAAAATCCATTTTGGAATTTGAGGGTATTGTTCACTTGAAAGAAACCTCTATTAAAATGGAATTGAAAGAGCGGCGTGGGAAACATGATCCTGCAAAAGTTTTACAAGAGGATCAGGATAATTTCAAGAAAAAATACAGTCGGTTTTTTGGGGAAGGTAATGTATGAGTTGGCATTGTTTGCCGGAGCTGGTGGGGGAATTCTCGGGGGAACCCTGCTCGGTTGGAGGACCGTCTGTGCCGTCGAGTTCGACCGCTATTGCCGGAGAGTCCTGTTGCGGCGGCAAAGGGAAGGGCATTTCCCAACATTCCCGATCTGGAACGATATACGGACCTTCCGAAGGGACAATCCGAGAACGGGAAAGGTTATCGAATCACTTAGCCAAATGGATAACCTTGTTATTACGGCAGGGTTTCCGTGCCAACCATACTCAGCAGCAGGTAAAGGAAAAGGTGAAGGGGACGAAAGAAATCTCTGGCCGGATACTATCAGGATTATACGGGAAGTGGGACCGGAAATTGTCTTGTTGGAGAATGTGCCAAGGCTTCTTTGCTTTGACTATTTCGGCCAAATCCTCGGTGACTTGGCGGAAGCGGGGTACGATGCGGAATGGGACGTTGTATCGGCGGCGGAATGCGGGGCACCACATAAACGAAATAGGTTGTGGATTTTGGCTTGGAAACCAGATATTGTATGGAACTCCATTATCGCAACAAAGGGTAAGAGGAAAAAAGTTTATCAGAAAAAACTTGTCACCGGCCGAATGTGTGGTGATAGGCAAGTGGCCGACGCCACGAGTTTCCGATTCGTGGGCAAAGAAAAGCGAGGGAGAGGTTAAGGCACGATTAGATGGAACAAAAAGATCAAAAGCAGGAAAACCTGTAACGGATGTGCAATTAGTAGATATCGTGATGTTGCGGCAGAGCTACCAACACTCGATAGTGTGTGGGGAATTAAATCCCGATTGGGTGGAACTTTTGATGGGGTGGCCTGAAGGTTGGACTTGCATAAACCCTATTAGTTGTGATATAGTGAATGAGTGGCTAATAGGTTTTAAGCAAAGTTTAATTGAGGTACTCTATAATGAAACGGATAAGGGAAAAGCCAAAGAAATGCAAAAGGTGTGGAGCAACAATGTATCGCAAGCGGTTCAGTACTGGCGAACTAGAAAGCAACGCATCGTTTCGTCGGAGAAATTATTGCTCTTTGGTGTGTGCAAACAGCAAAAAGGACATAAAACCACAGACGTGGCTTTGGAGGGCACGAAAGCAAATGGCAAAGGAATGCCAAGCGTGCGGCACAAAAACACGCCTTCAGGTACACCACTGCGATGGGAACAGGGAAAATCTAAGTGCATTCAATCTACAGACGCTTTGTATTTATTGCCACAAGTTTCTTCACGATATAGCATTCAGGCATGGTTCGATGGTTCCTGGGAGATTGGCATCCCCCGTGTGGCAATCAAAATAGATAATTGCGTGGACCGCCTTGCAGCAATTGGAAACGGACAAGTTCCAATCGTGGCTGCGGTCGCATTCGTTAGGCTTGCATTGCGTATTGGGCTTGATTTGACTAGATATGCACCGGCATTATTCATGGAAAATAAAACGGAGAACGAAAAATGAAAGTAAACAGAACCAAACTACTCAAGCAACTGGAGGCCGTCGTTCCTGGTCTCAGTCGACGTGGGGGAATGGAACAGAGTGGGCACTTCGTGTTCAAGGATGGCAAGGTGATGACGTACAACGACGAGGTGGCCTGCGTCGGCAAGACCGATCTGGACTTGGAGGGGGCCGTGCCGTCGAAGGAATTGCTCGGCCTTCTGCGAAAACTGTCCGAGGGTGAAATCGAATTGAAAATCGACGGTGGGGAACTAAAGGTAATTGGTGCTGGTCGGAAGGCTGGCATACTAATGGATGCCGAGATTGTCTTGCCCTTGGATGCGGTGGAGAAGCCCGGCAAGTGGAAGAAATTATCGGAGGGTTTTTGGGAGGCGATTACCACTACATCCCATTGTGCCAGCACGGATGAGAGTCAATTCATTCTTACGTGCATACACTTGACGCCGAACTATGTGGAGGCAATTGACAGCTTCCAATTGATCCGTTGCAAGACTGAATCCGGTTTGGAGAATGTGCTACTGAAGGCCGTCGCGTTGCGTTCCATTGCCGATATGGGGTTGATCGGGATAAGTGAGACGGAGAACTGGGTTCACTTTCGCGACAAGGGCAGTCTGATTCTGAGTTGCCGGAAGTACGAGGGGCAATTTCCAAAGTTGGATTTGCACATCAAAGTCGAGGGCGCGAAAACATCGTTGCCAAAGGGTATCGGCGAATCTATATCGAAGGCCACGCTGTTTAGCGGGGAGGAGAAGTTTGCCGAGAGTCTGTTGCGGATTGACTTGCAGCCTGGCAAGATGCGACTGTGCGGTCAAGGTCCCAATGGATGGTACAAGGAAACTTCCAAGGTAGACTACGGCGGTGATTCGGTTTCGTTTGCAATCGCTCCCAATTTGCTTTTGGATATAAGCCGCCGGGCAGATAGTTGTATCATCGGGAAGGGACGCATTAAGGTGGCGACGGAGTCGTTCGAGTACGTTTCCAGTACCTCCGAAGTCGAGGAGTAGCCGTGCCTGGGGGATTTTTTTCCCAATCCGAAATCGACCGTTTGGCCGAAACGTCCGGCGGACCTCGATGTAGCAGTTGCGGTCTGAGTCGTGGGATTCAGTCGCCCCGCATGGCCGTGACTGGACAGGGCCGGAGGCGGATTTTGGTGGTGGCCGAGGCCCCCGGCTCGGTTGAGGACGCGAAGGGAACCCAATTGGTAGGCCCAACCGGACAATTGTTGAGGAAGGAATTGCGGCGTTTGGGTGTGGACTTAGATCGTGATTGCTTCCGAACCAACGCAGTTATTTGCTATCCGAATGGCAAGCAACTGACGGCAAAGCATGTGAAGGATTGCCGCTACTATTTGTTGCGGACGATTCGGGAGTTGAATCCCGAAGTCATTCTGTTGCTTGGTGGAAAAGCTGTTGCGTCCTTGATCGGGTGGCTGTGGGGGGAGGCCCCAGGAAAAATGGAAAGATGGGCGGGGTGGAAGATACCCAGTCAACGATTGAACTCTTGGATTTGCCCGACGTGGCACCCAGCTTATTTGCTACGGGAAAGGGATACTGTGCTGGACTTGTGGTTTAGACGGCACCTGAAGGCCGCTGTAGCCCTCTCTGGGCGTCCCTGGCCCGATGGCCCCCCGGATTACCCCAGCCAAGTGGAACGCTTGTATGACCCTGTGAGGGCCTCAGAGAGGATATTGGGGATGGTAGAGGGGGCGGGGCCGATTGCTTGGGATTTGGAAACCGACCGGCTAAAGCCCGATCATCCCGATGCGAGTATAATATCTTGCTCGATTTGCGACGGGAAAACAACGATTGCCTTTCCGTGGGTGGGTGAGGTTGTGCCGGCAATGGGAAAGTTGTTGCGAAGTGATCGACCGAAGATAGCGGCCAACATGAAGTTTGAGGAGCGGTGGACTCGACGGGTGTTTGGGCATGGTGTTCGGAATTGGTCGTGGGATACGATGCAGGCGTCTCACATACTTGACAATCGGAAGAAAATCACTGGGCTGAAGTTTCAAGCCTTCGTGATGTTCGGCATCGAGCCGTATGATAATGTGGTGAAAGCCTATATCGAAGGCGAAGGAGGCAACGGCCCCAACAGATTGCGGGAAGTGGGTATGTCTGATTTGTTGTTGTACTGCGGATTGGACTCGTTGCTAGAATGGAAGTTGGCAAAAAAGCAAAGGAGAGAAGTGTATGGAAAAGATTAAGATTGAACTGAAGACTAGCATAGCAAACTTGTGTGGTAATGACAAGCGCTACGTTGTCGATCATATTCAGGTGATACCTAAAAAAGATGGTGGGGTATTTGTGACAGCTACGGATGGAAGTTATCTTGGGGTTGTCGAATGTGCGGGATTTGTCAATGAACTGATGTTCATTCCGCCCGAGGCGTTTCCGAAATACAAACCGAGTTGGAGGAAGCCATTCGTCATCGAGAAAAGGGATGACTGTTGGATCAATTCAGAATCTGTGGTTGCCTCCTTTGCGGCCACCGATTTGAGGTATCCGAAATTGAGAGATGTCATTCCGAAGGAAACGGACGGTTGTATATTCGTGACGTTGGACGCAAGAAGGTTGCTTGAGTTGGCTTCTGCCTTGGGTTCCGTGGATGGCAGGGTGAGCCTTTTGTTGAAACCGAAAGAGAACGGCGTCGTGGGAGATCCGATCATTGTGTTGCCGGTGGATGCCGTGGACGAGGGGTTCGGTTTTTTGGGGGCGTTGGGGGCCGTATCCGTCAAACCCGGTCTTGGCGTATTCATGCCGTGCAAAGGAAACGAAGAGTTGGCTGATATCTATAAGGAGCGGGCCGGCCGGTTCGTGGCGGCCTGCGAGGAAAGCAAAGACAAGTGAAACCTGACAGTAAATCCGCCTATCGTTTGATGCACGAGGGTACCCTGATTCATGCCGAGATAGAGGCCGCCGGAATTAGGATTGATACGCCCTGCCTGGATCGCACCATCAAAAGGACTGGCAAAAAGATAGAACAGTTGACGGACGAGTTAAAACAAGATGAGGTGTGGAAGGTCTGGAAGCGTCGGTTCGGTAGTCAGGCGAACATGGGAAGCCGCCCGCAGTTGGGGAAAGTGCTGTTTGACGAATTGGGACTTACGTCATCGGGAAAGACCAAAAAAAGAAAGCAGCCGAGTGTAGATGAGAAGTCATTGGCCCGGTTGGACTTGCCTTTCGTGAAGCGGTTTTTGCAAGTAGAGAAACTAAAGAAACTGAAGTCAACTTATTTGATGGGTATCCGCCGGGAGGTGGTAGATGGTTTTTTGCGGCCGTCGTTTAATTTACACTTGGCCAGGACTTATCGCCCCTCGTCGGATTCTCCAAACTTTCAGAACATTCCGATCAGAGACAAGCGGGTGGGAAAAATGATCCGTTCATGCTTCATCCCCCGTGATGGCCACGTGTTGGTGGAGGTGGATTATTCGGCTTTGGAGTGGAAGATAGCCGCTTGCTTTTGGCGGGATAAGAAGATGGTTGAATATGCGAGCGATCCCACGAAGGACATACATCGGGATATGGCTGCCGAATGTTATAGGCTTTCGATTGGACAGGTGACGGGCGGGACGCGGTTTTGTACAAAGAGCGGGTTTGTGTTTCCGGTGTTGTACGGGAGTTATTATGTGAACTGCGCCCATAATATGTGGGAAATGGTAGACACAGACAAACTAAAGACTGTGGGTGGCGTTGGGTTGCGGGAGCATTTGGCAAAAAAGGGCATATCAAAAATGGGGTATTGTCAATCTTCGGAGAAACCAGAAGAGGGCACGTTTGAGAAACACATACAACAAGTCGAGCAAAGATTCAATCAAAGGTTTCCTGAATGGAACAAGCGAAAGGAACAATGGTGGGAACAATATCTCAAAGAGGGTAGGTTTCGCACCATGACGGGGTTCGTTTGCACCGGTATCTACAGCAAGAATGACTTGATGAATTATCCGATTCAGGGACCAGCGTTCCATTGTCTTTTGCAGAGCCTCATTTGGTTGGTTCGGAAGATGCAGAAGAAGAAAATGCGGTCGATGGTGGTGGGGCAGATTTTTGATAGTATATTCGCTGATGTGCATCGGGACGAGTTGGATGATTATTTGGCGATGGCCAAGCAAATAATGACCGAGGATATTCGGCGGGAGTGGAAGTGGATAATCGTTCCTCTTTCTATCGAAGCAGAAGTCGCCGAAACGAATTGGTATGAGAAGGAAGCAGTAGAATTGTGAATTATCAAGAGTTTTTGGAGTCGAAGCGGGAAAGGAATACGCTACATGGTTTCAAGCCATTGTGGATACCAGATTTTTTGTATGACTTTCAATCAATTTTGGCAGATTGGTCTATACGTACTGGACGGGCTGCTATTTTTGCCGATTGCGGGCTAGGAAAAACCCCCCTCCAACTTGTATGGGCGGAGAACGTAGTTAGAAAAACTAAGGGGAATGTTTTGATAATAGCTCCCCTTGCAGTGTCTCCGCAAACTGTGAGGGAAGGTGAAAAGTTTGGTATTGTTGTTCGGCAATCAAGGGAGGGAAAAGCCTACAAAGGAATCACCGTTACTAATTATCAGCGTTTGCATTACTTTCGTCCCTCTGATTTTCAAGGTGTGGTGTTGGATGAGTCTAGTATTCTAAAGGCGTTTGATGGTAGTACCCGCCGAGCTATCACCGAGTTTATGAATTGTGTGCCGTATCGATTGCTTTGCACGGCCACTCCCGCCCCAAACGATTCGATGGAATTGGGAACGTCTGCGGAAGCGTTGGGAATGATGAAATATCATCAAGTATTGAGTATGTTTTTTGTAAACGATTGTAAAAACACAAGTCAATGGAGATTGCGGGGTCATGCAAAGCGTAAGTTTTGGCATTGGGTCAGTACATGGGCAAGGGCTATTCGTAAGCCGTCTGATTTGGGTTGTGATGATGGTAAGTTTATATTGCCACCGTTGACGATAAAACAGTACGAGGTAAAATCACCCGCTCCAAAGATGGGATTTTGGGTTTCATTGGCTAGAACACTGGAAGAGCAACGGGCAGAGCGACGTAGAACAATTCAGGAGCGTTGTGAGCAGGTGGCTGAACTGGCAAACGGGGAAGGTCCATTTATTGCATGGTGTCACTTGAATCAGGAGGGGGATTTGTTGACAAGGATGATACCCGATGCGGTTCAAGTAGCAGGAAGCGATGACAATGATATAAAGGAAGATAGACTTGATCGGTTTAGTCGCGGTCAGATTCGAGTGTTGGTAACGAAACCAAAGATAGCTGGGTTTGGATTGAACTGGCACCATTGCAGCAATGTGTCGTTTTTTCCGTCGCACAGTTGGGAGCAATGGTATCAGGCCGTTCGTCGTTGTTGGAGGTTTGGTCAGACCGAGGAAGTCACGGTAAACATTGTAACGAGTGAGGCAGAGTCTTTGGTGTTGAGCAATATGCAACGGAAGGAAAAGCAAGCACAAGAAATGTATGATGGAATTGTAAGGGAAATGTCCGAGTTTCAATTGGGAAAGAAAACGAACAACAAAATGATGAAGGAAGTGGAGTTGCCAAAATGGCTCTGAAACACCAAACCGTGACCGATCAATATGCTCTTTACTGTGGCGACAATTGCATCGTGTTGCCGGATGTTCCAAAAGAGTCCGTGGGATTTTCGGTATTCTCACCGCCGTTCGCGTCGTTATATTGCTACACGGATGAGGATGCTGATATGTCAAACTGCAAGTCTCCCAAGGCTTTTTTTGAGCACTTCGATTTTTTGCTGGAGCAGTTGCAACGAGTGATGATGCCAGGGAGGGTAGTGGCTGTTCATTGCATGGACTTGCCAACATTCAGACGGGATGGGGAGGCAATCGGGATATGGGATTTTCCAGGTGAGATCATCCGACGGTTCGTTCATCATGGTTTTGTTTATCATTGTCCACGTATTGCCATTTGGAAAGACCCCTTGTTGGCGGCGGTCAGAACGAAGGCCATCGGGTTGGCACACAAGCAGATCGTTAAGGACTCAGCTATGTGTCGGAGTGGTTTTCCAGATTTTATTGTGGCGTTCCGAAAGAAGGGAGAGAATCCAAAACCAATTGTACATCCTCAAGGGCTGACTGAGTATCATGGTTCTCGTTCTATTCCCCGCAATTTGGATCGTTGGATAGGTAGTGATTCTCCAAAAATAAATAAACGAAGTCATTGGATATGGCAGCAGTATGCCAGTCCAGTATGGTTTGACATTCGACAGACAAGAACTCTTTCCTATCGAAAAGCAAGGGATGGTGATGATGAAAAGCATATATGCCCTCTTCAATTAGATACCATAGAGCGGTGCATGGAATTGTGGAGCACCGAAGGCGACGTGGTGTTGACACCATTTATGGGTGTGGGCAGTGAAGTTTATGTGGCGGTGAAAAATGGAAGGAAGGGAATTGGAATCGAACTGAAAAAATCTTACTACAAGCAAGCAGTGAAAAACATAAAATCATTGGAACGTAGAAAGGTAGTCAATAAAGGATTTGACCTATGACAGAACTCTATAAACAATACCGCCCGAAAAAACTGGCCGAGTTGATAGGGCAGAACAACGTGATCGAAACGATAAGGGGTTGGGGCAGGCCCGAAAAAATGCCCCATGCTTTGCTGCTCACTGGCCAATCCGGTTGTGGCAAGACATCGTTGGCCCGCATACTCCGACGGATGCTCAGGTGCAGCAAGGGGGACTTTTGTGAATTGAACACCGCCGATTTTCGCGGGATCGACATGGTGCGTGACATTCGCTCTCGCGTTATGATGTCTCCGTTGAGTGGTGGTGACAGTCGGGTGTGGTTAATTGATGAATGTGCAAAACTTTCTGTTGACGCCCAGGAGGCGATGCTCAAGTTGTTGGAGGATACGCCGCCGCACGTTTGGTTTATATTGGCGACCACTGAGCCAAATAAATTGAAAGTCACGATCCGTAATCGATGCACCGTCTTGGAACTGAAGCCGTTGGATGTGCGTGACATGGCAGGGTTGTTGTACGATATTTGTGTAAAAGAGGAAATCAAACTAACGGATGATGTTGGCGACAAGATCGTGGAGGTTGCGGAGGGCAGCCCACGCAAGGCGTTGGTGTTGTTGGACCAAGTGGCCGGTATAGAAGGGGAAGAGGCTCGGTTGGAAGCGATAGCCGCCACGGAGTCGCAGAGGGAGGCGATAGACTTGGCTCGGTTGTTGATGAAGCCGAGGGTGCGGTGGTCGGAGGTTTCCAAGTTGTTGAACAGCATCGAAGGGTTGGAGGGACAAGCGGAGGGGATTCGGCGAATGCTGCTTGCGTATTTTACGAAAGTAATGTTGGGAGGCGGGGAGAAAGCTGGCAAGGCTTTTGATATTGTAAACGTGCTACGGGACAATTTTTACGATTCAGGGAAGGCCGGTTTGGTGGCTTCTCTTTATGAGGTCGTGGGGAAGTAGATTTTTCTGGGTATAATAGGTTGGAGGAAATATCAAAATGACAGATACGGAACGGTTTGATTGGTTTGGACAGCAAGAAGGAGCTGCTCTTATTAGTGGTAGTATAGATCATTGGGCTTTTGTATACGATGCCGTTTCGTTTTTTGTAGAAGAGGATGGGTGGTGTAAAACCGTTCGTGATGCTATTGATGTTGCAATAGTAGATGAAAGAGAATCGGAAGAAAAATGACAGACAAAGAAACACTTAAACTGAAACGACAGTCGCGGGACAAGTGGCGGAAGATTGTCGAAGACCTCAGCCGGCAGGGGCCGAGGTTGCATCCTCGGTTGGACTCGGATGATTGTGGTTACTGCAAAATAAATAGAGTGGGAAATAATGGTTGTTGTGGTTGTTGTCTTGATAGTGATATGCTTTGTAGGAGTGGAAGGGGGGCTGCTTTTGATGTTGTAAATGATTTTTATGCAGAATGTATGGAGCGTATTGAAGCATTGCGAGGTGCAAAGAAAATCCTTGTCACTGTTGAACGAGACATCAAAAAGTCGGAGAAGAAAAAATGAGAAACAAAGAAATCGAATTGAGTTTGCAGATAGATCGTCATAGGTTAGATGATGAATGTGTGGAACAGCCGCGGTTGTATTTTCACTATGCGGCGGAATTGGATAATGCCCGACATGAATTGGATCGGGCGAAGGCTATGTTGGAATTGGTCGATGCCGAGTTAGACTTGGCGATTCGCAGTGATCCTGAGAGTTTTGGTTTGACGAAGATAACGGAATCGTCTTTGCGTTCTACGATAGTTGTTCAGGTAAAGCATGGGAAACTCCAGGAGAAAATGTTGCAGGCAAAAGACAGCGTCAACATATTGGGAACTGCTGTGTCGGCTTTGGACCAGAAGAAAAAGTCTATAGAGGGTTTGATACAATTGCAACTTGCCAACTATTTTAGCAAGCCGAAGATTCCAGAATGTGAAAGGGAACGGATGGATGAGGTCAGCAAGAGGAGCATAAGACGCAAGGGCCGGGAAGGTTGTTGATATGTATTATTGGTTTTTATTGTTGATGGCGGTGGCTGTGCTTTTGGCATTGTTCCCGTTTTTTGTTTACGTTTTTTTCAAGGTGGCCACCGTAGCTGTGCTGCGGGGCCGTCAGTTTTTTGACGAGTTGTATCACAAGGGAGAGAATAGTAATGGTTACGAAAAGAAAGAGTAGAGAAGCACGTCGAGCGGGTTCCAAAAAGCGGGATGCACAACATCGCGGTGGTGGAGAGTGGACTACGTTGACGATCCCCGACGGCGTAGATATTTGGCAGCCGAAGAAGGGAAGCCATAGAATTGACATCGTTCCGTTCGTGGCGGGAAAGGGAAATCCTTATGCTGCTGTAGGTGAGTTATATTATGAGCGGACATATTACATTCATCGTGGGATTGGTCCAAACAATGACAGCTATATTTGCTTGGCCAAGACGTTTGACAAGCCGTGTCCAATATGTGAGTATCGTGCGAAACGCGCTGCTGATCCCGAAGCAGATGACAAAGAGTTGAAAGCTCTGAAACCGAAGGAACGGCAACTTTGGTTAGTGCATGATCGAAGTGATGAAGGCAAGGTTAAGCTGTGGGAGTTTTCTCACTTCCTCTTCGGGGAATTGTTGGATATGCAGCGGCGGGATGCTGAAGACGACGAGCGGCATATTGCTGAGTTTGACGATCCAGATAGTGGCAGTCAACTCAAGGTTAGCTTTTCGGAAGAGGCTTTTGATGGCAACTCGTTTCTGAAGGCATACAACATTGACTTTAGGGAACGGAAGGAAGGTTTGCCCGGCGGGCTGTTGGATCACGGTATTTGCCTTGATGATCTGTTGAAAGAGGTTCCCTATAATCAGCTGAATGCAATTTTCCATCAAGTGGAAAAGGCTGGTGAAGTAGAGGATGATGAGCCGGTCGAAGATGATGATGATAAGGAAGAGGAGCCAAAGAAAAAGAAAACGGCTCCCAAAAAGGAAAAGAAGAAACTAGTCGAAGATGATGACGACGACGAATGGGATGATGACTTTGATGAGCCTCCAAAGAAGAAAGGAAAAAAGAAGCCGATCGAAGATGACGATGATGATGATTGGCCCGAGGATGACGATGATTAGTACATAAGAGGGGAGCTTGGCGGGCGAGAGAACGGGATGCTATGATTTGCACCAACCCGCCGGGCTTTTTTGAGAGGGGAATAAATTGGGCGAACAAAAGTCTAGTTTCTATTGGCACGTACACCACGATCGTCTGCTGGAGCATTGCTACGATTATGGTGAACGCTTGAGATACATCTTGAAACACAAGCCGGAAAATGAGCGTGAATTGCGGCTACGGTTATTTCAGCCGGTGAGGGGCGAATTACCGGCACGGGTTATGGGAGCCCGGAGTGCGCTGGATGAAGCCTGTTGTGCGCTAGACGAAGCTGCTCGTGCTTGTGTGGAAGCTAGTCGTACTCAAGATCGTATTTGGAGCGAAGCTATGTGTAATTACGATCAAGTGTTATGTGATTGTGACGATGAGATTTGTGTCCTCCATGCGGCGGAATGTCCTGATTGCCCGTGGAATGGGGTAACGATATTTTCCGGTGTGGAAAAATGAACACAGATAAAATCAAAGCCGCGTTGCGAAAGAAGAAACCCAAGGACTTGGTGATTGCTTCCGACAGGATGCTCAGTACCGGAAGTTCGATGTTGAACCTGGCTTGTTCGGGTCAGACCTGTGGTGGGTTTCCGATGGGTTCCTATATCTTTTTCGTGGGCGATTCAATAAGTGGCAAGACGTTCGTGGCCCTCACTTGTTTTGCCGAGGCGGCGATAAATAAACGGTTCGATGATTACCGATTTATCTATGATGCGACGGAGCATGGGGCGTTGATGGATTTTCGCAAGTTTTTTGGTCAGGCCGTGGCCGAGCGTGTAGAGCCGCCAGAAGTGGATGGGGAAGGCAGTCCTATCTATAGTGTAACGGCAGAGGATTTTTATTTTCATCTTGATGATGCTTTCAAGGAAGGAAAGCCATTCATCTATGTTTTGGATTCTCAGGATGCTCTCAGCAGCGAAGTGGAGGGAGACAAGTTTATCGAGCGAAAGACCGCTCGCCGCAAGGGAAAAGAGGTGTCTGGAACATACGGAGACAACAAGGCTAAGGTGCATAGCTCAAACATCCGCCGGGTGATCGGGGAGTTGGCCCGCACCGGCAGTATCTTGATTGTGATAAACCAAACGCGGGACAGCTTCGGTTTGTTCGAGAAGAAAACCTACAGCGGTGGACACGCCTTGAAGTTTTATGCAACGTTGCAATTGTGGGCGTCGGTCAGAAAGAAACTTACACGGATGTATAGAGGAAAGAAAAGGGAGTTGGGGATACTCAGCAAGGTGCAAGTGAAAAAGAATCGAATCACCGGACGTGATCGAACCGTGACGATTCCTATATATCACAGCAGCGGGATTGATGATACAGGTAGCATGGTCTCTTATCTGATCGAAGAGGAAGTGTGGAAGAAATCAGGGAACGTCATAATGGCTACTGGGTTGGGACCGGCGATCAAGATGAAGTATGAGGATTTGATTCAGAAGATAGAGGCCGACGACATGGTCGATGACTTGTGCGATCTGGTGGGGAAAACTTGGATGGATATCGAGCGTGCGTGTGAGGTGAAACGAAAGCGGAGATATGAATAGAAGCCTTTTACGGGAGAATGTTATGAGCGATTTTCAATATCGGAGTGGAAAGAAACGGATGGGACTGGAATGGAACGGTTTTATTTAACAAGGAGAACGAATTATGTCAGAGTACCGTAAGTTGAAAGTTGTCATCGAGGGTTTGTGCCCGGCGATTATGAACAATGGTCGGAAGGCGAATCCAATGGACAAGTTTGCCAAGGCCATCAAGGAAATCCTCAGTCTGAAGCCGCGTGGTGGCACCTTGACAGACAAGCAGATGGAGGAGCTTGCCTATCTGGAGTTCATGGGTGGACTCTACGTGGATACCAATGGCCGTGTGTGTTGGCCCGGCGAGAATCTGGAGTCGATGCTTTTTGCGGCGGCGAGGAAACAACGCCGGGGCAAGGATTCGCAGATTGGCTTGCTCGTGGATGGGGATTGGCCCCTGTCTTACGATGGTCCGAAGGACGTTGAGAAACTCTGGAAGGATGAGCAATTCCGCAAATACTGTATGGCGAAAAACAAAGGCGTTCCCGTGTTGAAGTGCCGACCGATTTTCAATCAATGGTTGTTGGAGTTTGAGATTGCCTATGATCCTGACGTACTGACCGAGGCAATCATCACTGATTGGTTGGAGATAGCAGGCCGCATGATAGGGTTGTCTGATTGGCGACCGAAGTATGGGCGGTTTAAGGTCGTTTCCGCCAAGGCGGCATGAGCGAATCTGAATGGATAGGAGGGGAGCGGAGAGGACAGGATCGGATCGGAGTGGACGGGAGTGGATCGGAATGTAGCGGAATGGAGTGGAATGTTTTTAACAAGGAGAACGAACTAATGAGTGAGATTAAGTATTTTCCCTTGGACGTAGACGCCCTTCGCAAGGGACAGACTATCGAAGTGAAACAGGTGGAGGAAATCACCGGTTGCAGCCGTAGCGACTACCGGGTCTATCCGCTGAAGTTGCTTTGGCTCAGTGGAAAAATCCAACGGGAGCTGCGGAAGCGTGGCAGGGTGTTGACGTTGCGGACGCGGGATGGTGCCTTGATTGTTTGTGACGATGCCGACGCATCTCTATACAATTGCAAGCAAGGTAGGAGCGGGATTCGTCGTTTTCGTCGGGCACACTTTCGCAATCTGGCGGTGGACGTGGCTAAGCTAGATGAGATTCAGCGGAAGCAGCACGAGCGGACGCTGCTCACGCAAGGGAGAATGCTTGCCGCCATCGTAAGCAGCCGAGCAGCTATGCTTCCGGGTCCAAAGAAACGCGAGACACCGGCGTTGGTGTCACCAGAAAAATAATGGAGTGGAACGGATTGGAACGGAATGGAAAGGAATGGAGCGTAACGGACCGGAATGGTTTGTTTTAACAATAGGAGAACCAAAATGAAACGCCGTAACTTTCTGTCCCTCGCGGCCCTGTTGCCGTTCGGGGGTTTGTTGGGACAGGTCAAGGGAATGAAAGAAGCACATCCATTTGAGTTAATACTTAGGCCCGGTGGGTCTTTCCTTTTGCGTGAATTGAAATCGGGCGATGTAAAGATTATTTGGGGAGGGAAGAGTGCGTGGGTAGTTCCGATAGATATGGGGGACATGGTGATTAAAAATATGGGTGATAGGGAAAAGTTTGTGTATGATAGTGGCTGTTCGTGGCCGGATGATAAGGTGTGGTCTACACACCCCTCTTTCAATTGCAATCATCGTGTTTCTCGGATAGGGACACGGGATAGGTTTTTGGTCAGTAAGATGGTTAAGATTATTAGATGGGAAGGGGATGATTTGATAATTGATTTGTGTCGGTATGAACCATTTGGTATTAGAACGGGATTGGTTAGTGGTTAAGTAGAGCTAGTCAATGAACCACATTCATCTCCTCATAGATGTCAGCAATTTGGCTTATCGTGCTTTGCACACGGTGGGTCAACTAACGTATGGGGGAAGTGATACCGGCGTTCTGTTTGGTGTATTCCGTGAGGTCAAGTTGTTGCGTGAGCGTTTCTCACCCACCACCACAACATTCTGTTTTGATGGTCGGCGATTGGAACGAAAGAAAATCTATCCAGAGTACAAGGAAGGAAGGAAAAAGGAATCTACACCGGAAGAGATAGAGGCCCGTCAAGGATTGTATTCGCAACTGGAGTTGATGCGTGATGAGTTGTTGCCCGAGATTGGTTTCCGCAACGTGTTCCATTGCGACGGATATGAGGCAGATGATTTGATTGCCTCGGTGTGCATCGAGATGCCGAAGAAACACACCGCCATAATCATCAGCACCGACAACGACCTGTGGCAGTTGCTCGTCGATGGTCGGGTGATGATCTACAGTCCGACGTTGAAAGCATTGTTCACGGCCAAACTGTTTCGTGATATGTGGGGAATTGATCCGTTTCTTTGGGCCGATGTAAAGGCTTTGGCCGGATGCACGTCTGACAATGTGGAGGGAGTTAAGGGGGTCGGCCCTCACAAGGCGACCAAGTTTCTGTCTGGTGGAATGAAGGACAGTGAAGTTGCGTTCGGTGCTATAATAGAGGGGAACAACACCTACAATCGGAACTTGGAGTTGGTGAGGTTGCCGTTTGTAGGTACTCCGAAGTGCAAATTGAGAAGGGATCGGTTTGATGAAGGACGATGGGATGGGGTGATGAATCGGTTTGGAATGGTCTCGTTGGCTTGTAGGAGGGTTAGGTGATGAAAACCAAAAAAGATTGGTTTGATGAATCTGTGAAAAGGATAGACAAGATATTAGATGGTATGGGTATTGATGTTTCGGAGCACGTGCATCCAAAATCTCAAGAGGAAACATATCATATTGAATCAGTAGTAATTGCACCCCGTCGGCTTGGTTTTGTTTCACACATCAAAAATCTTGCTTGGGGGCTTGGTATAAAATGCGAAATTGAATCTGAGAAGGGGTGGTTTCGGGAGCATATTCGATTTCGTTTGACGGGGACCAAATACCAGATGGAAAGATTCAGAGAACTATATCAAGATATATCGAACCGATATAACAGAGGTAAGTAATGGGTAGAATGTCACGAAACAAGGGGGCCGGCGGCGAGCGGGAGTTCTCACGGGAACTGACCCGTCTGTTTGGCGTCGAGGCCCATCGCGGCAGGCAGTATCATGGTGGGCCGGGGACGCCCGACGTGATGGCCGACATACCGGGGGTGCATTGGGAGGTGAAGCGGACGGAGAAGCTGTCGCTCTACGAGGCGATGGAACAGGCCGCCGCCGATGTTTTTGATGTAGAAGATATTCCGGTGGTCGCTCATCGCCGCAACCGGAAGCCGTGGGTGGTTTGCTGCCGGTTGGATGACCTGCCGAAATTGGCAATGAGGATTTATTTGACGATGCAAGAGAACAACTAACAAAAGGGAGAGTATCATGGTAGTGACTGGCGAAGTAAAAATGGATAAGGTGGATGGTCAGGGAGTACATATATCCCCTGGATTTTACATCGCAAGCGGGAGGATTGGCGTCAGGTCAGATGAAAGGGAATTGTTGCGGGTGTGCAAGGTTGGTGACGCCTTGTGGTATGACAAGTTGGATGGTCGCTTCGGTGACTTGTCTGAATGTGATGATGATTGCTTGAGTAGTTGGTTGCGTGTGGATGTTATGCCTGGTATTGGTTCGGGATTGAACTATTTTTAGGATAGATTTGACGATGTAAGAGAACAATTGAAAGGGAAACAAAATGAAAACTAGCCATATCGGTTGTATATTAGGCGAGTTCGATATGGATGAAACCGATCCCGAAGCGACCGGTCGAATCATTGCTTTTTTGGTTGATTACAAAGCCATCTGTCGGAAGCATGGGTGCTTGGTTCTTTCTGATGGTGAAGACGTAGAAGTTTGTCCGGTTCGAGACATTGCGGAGGAAGATGATCCGTGGGATGTTGAGGAGTTTACACGGGAACGTGGTTGGAGATTAGGCAAAAAGGATTCGTGATGCCTCTCGAACGTTTATTGCTGCAAGATTTTCAATGTCACTCGTCCCTCGGCATTGCCTTCGATCCCCGTGTGACCTGCCTGATGGGTCCCTCAGACGTGGGCAAGTCCGCCGTGTTGCGTGCGATTCGGTGGGTGGCTTTCAACCGACCTCTTGGTGATGCTTGTGTTAGAGAGGGAGCAGAGCGGTCCACCGTGAAGTTGTTGGTGGACGGGCAGACGGTCCGCCGAAAACGTGGCAAGGGAATAAACTCCTACGAATTGGACAAGCAAAAATATGAAGCGTTTGGAAACAACGTACCGGAGCAAATTGAAAATCTGTTGAATCTGTCCGATGCCAACGTTCAAGGACAACATGATCCCAGCTTCTGGTTTTCTCTGTCGCCGGCCGAGGTCGCCAGGCAATTGAATCAGGTGGTCGATTTGGACGTCATGGACGTCGTGGTTGCCCGTGTGGTGTCCCGCGTGAGGTCGGTGGGTGCGGAACAGGGGGTGGTGACGAAACGTCTCACAGAAGCCCAGGGAGAGTTGGAGGGGCTATCGTATGTTCCCGAGGTGGAAAAGGAAATAGAAAAGCTGGAGGCATTGGAGGAAAGTTGCATCACGGATGAGAGTGGTTTGTTGGGGTTGGAATCGGTGATAGAGGATGTAGAGGAAGCAAAGGACAATATAGTAGAGATACCGGACTTGTCGGGGTTGGAAATGTTGGCGGATGGGCTAGAGTCGGTTGAAGCTGAGTGTTATTTGTTGCGTTATTCGGTTAGTGAGATTGGTGTTATGCGAAACAAGGTGGTGGCTGCCAAGGTCGGGCTTGATGAGGCCGAGGAAGATATGAAAAAAGAAGTGGGCGACGTGTGTCCATTGTGTGGCAGTAAGGTGGAAGGGGGTTTGTTGTGAGCAGAGTCATTGCCTTATTCGTTGCAGATATGCATCTGAGTTGGAATCCTCCCGTGGCCCGGTCGGCGGAAATCGACTGGCTGGAGGCACAGGCCCGTCCGCTGCGGCAGTTGTGTAGGTTGCAAGAGGAACATAGTTGCTCGGTAATTGTTGCTGGCGATATATTCGACAAATATAATCCAAGTCCGGCTCTCATCAATTGGGCGATACAAAATCTGCATCTGCCTATGGTGTATTCGATTCCAGGCCAACATGATTTGGCATTACACAACTTGGATGATTTGAGAAAGTCAGCGTATTGTACGTTGATGGAGGCAAAGATTTTAGAAGATTTACAGTGGGGATTGAATGTGGGGGTGGCGGCTTTCTCCGACGGCGATTTTGATATTTCACCTTTTCCTTGGGGAGAACGAGTTGAGCCGTGGTCTTGGGCTGGTCGCAATAGTTATCCTATTCATATTGCCGTTGCTCATTCCTATATCTGGACGAAAGGAAACCAATATACGGGGGCGTCTGATAGTTCTCACTTATCCGGTTATGCCGGACAACTGAAGGGATACGACGTGGCGGTGTTTGGCGACAACCACAACGGATTCACCGCCAAGGCGGGAGATTGCACGGTCTACAATTGTGGGTGCCTGATACGTCGCAAGCGAGATGAGAGGGAATACAAACCGGCGGTGGGGTTGTTGCACGACGATGGAACGGTCGAGCGGCATTTTCTGGACGTGTCCGAGGACAAGTGGTTGGAGGATGATGAGGAGTTGCCGTTGGGTGAGATGAACGAGCAGGGACTATCAGAGTTTATCGACGGGTTGGGTGGTCTAGATACTGAGCGGGTGGGGTTCAACGACATGGTTCGTCGTTATGTTAGTGGTGGGGAGGTTTCGGACGGCGTTGGCAGGGTGATGTTGGAAGCATTGGAAGGGGAATAGTGTGGGTAATTGTAAGGACTGCAATCATTGGGACAGTGATAATAACGGTTTCGATCCTAAACGACGGCCTTTTCCTTTTGAGGAAGGCTGGGGAGTATGTGAGTTGTCAGAAGGTTGGGAAGGACAGAAAATAGAAGATAAAACTACATTGATGTACGCCAGGGATTTTGACCAATATCAAGCGTGGCTTATGACTGAGGCGTCCTTTGGTTGTGTTTTGTTTGAGAAGGAATAAATAATCATGGCTAGCATAGAACGGTACAAGGAATTGAAGGCCAAGGTGGATCGCCTTCGCCGCGAACACGACCGGGCGGAGGGTGCGTTGGAACAAGCAATGATGAAGTTGAAAAAACAACACAATTGCAAGACATTGGAGGAAGGCAAGACTCTGTTGTCTAAAACAGAGAAGGATTGCAAACGGAAGCGGTCCAAGTTTGACAAGGCGATGGAACGGTTTGATGAGGAATGGGGAGAAAGGTTATCGGAATGAAAACAAATACTAAAAATAAAAGTCTTGAAGAATACAACCGAATCAAGAGGAAGGTTGAGGGGTTGGAGCGAGAGCGTGATTGTATTGAGAATTCGTTGGAACAGGCAATGGCAGAATTGCAGGAATGGTTTGATGGATTAACAATAGAAGGGGTCGGGGAATTATTGACCAAAGCAGAATGAAACCACTCATACAACACCGCCGCCGCGTTGACCGGCTTCGGGCCGACCATCAAAGAGCATCCGATTCGGTAAACAAGGAAACCGTCGAAAAGGATAGGTTGGAATTGGAGCTAGCCAACGTCACGGAAGCCCAACAAGTTTTGCAAAGGATGATTCAAGGCATACAACAGAGTATACACAAGCGATTGGCAGATGCGGTGACTCGTTGCTTGAACGCCGTGTTCGATGATCCTTATGAGTTCGTGATTCGATTCGATCGCAAGCGGGGAAAGACGGAGGCTCGGTTGACCTTCGTTAGGGACGGCAGGGAGTTCGATGATCCGTTGTCGCAGGTTGGGGGCGGGGTGATAGATGTGGCGGCGTTGGGGTTGCGGTTGGGTTGCATCATGCTCATGCGTCCGCCGGTGCGTCGGTTGGTGTTGTTGGATGAGCCGGGTCGTTTCGTGGCGAAGGTCTATCGGCAAAAGGTGCGAAGGATGATCGAACGGTTGGCGGAGGATATGGGGATGCAGTTTGTCATTGTGACTCATATCGAGGATTTTCGGATGGGCAAAGTAATTGAATTGGGAGGGTGAGACGATGTTTGATGTTTTGGTTTTGGTCGTGGCTGCGGGGTGTCTTGTTGTTTCTGGCATAGCGTTTTTTTTGCCTGATAGATTGTATACGAAAAGGAACAGGGACGTGGGTATTTGCAGCGCTATGATAGCTATGGGATTGGTTGTTGGTTTGTTCATTGCAAGGGGAGGGTAATTAAAATGGGAGAAAACGATGTTAGCTAGACGCGAACAACTGAAAGTTCCGATAGCGGAACTGGAGGCTTATGGATTGTCTACGAAGACCATTGAGATACTCGAAAAGTTGCTTAACGGTGAAAATCGGATTGTCGTGGTGGAGCACTTGTCCACGTTGATCGACAAGGAACTGTTGGGCGTTCGTAACTTCGGAAAGAAAAGGTTGGATGAGTTGCGGGATGCGTTGCGTTCGTTTTTCAAGGACAGGAAGGGTTCCCGTGAACGGGAAGAGAATTAAAGGAAAGGAAAAGAGTAATGTTTCAGTCTGTTGGTGTGATTGGGCAGGGTTTCGTTGGGACCGCCGTGCGGGAGGGGTTGCGGGACGCCTTCGACGTGGTGACTTACGACAAAAAAGAGAAAGATATTATTTGTACCTACCTTGCACCAAATAGTCAATATATTGATGTGCGAAATCCTATGCGTCATCCAGTAGGTGATGAGGTGTATTGCGAATTGTTGAGGTCTGTAGACGGTCCCATCTTCGTCTGCGTTCCCACCCCGATGAAACCAGATGGAAGTTGTGATACGAGTGTGGTCGAAGACGTGTTGTTTGATCTTAATACTGCGGCGAGTGAATTGGATAGGAATGTCGTAGTGATTCTCAAATCTACTATACCGCCAGGGATGACTGAAAGGTGGAATGGTATTTACGATTTCTTGCAAATCTGTTTTAACCCCGAGTTCCTGCGGGAGGCCAGCCCGAACGAAGACTTTGCGAATCAGGATCATATTATTTTGGGCGGTAGAGAACCGGTATTAGAGCAGGCCCACCATGTTTTTGCCACGGCGTTTCCGAGTGTACCCATCTATGAAATGTGTTCCAATGTAGCGGAGATGGTTAAGTACGTGACCAATGTTTTTCTGGCGACGAAGGTGTCGCTGGCGAACGAGATCAGCCAGGTGTGTGGGGCGTTGGGAATCGAATATGAAGAGGTATGGAAGGCCGCATCGTTGGATCATCGTTTGGGGGAATCGCATTGGCGGGTGCCTGGGGAATGCGGAAAGGCGGGTTTCGGCGGTTCCTGTTTTCCCAAGGATATCAATTCACTCATGCGGGTGGCGATAGATAACGGCGTAGACCCGAAGGTTATGCGGGCTGTGTGGGAAAAGAATCTGGAGGTCCGTCCCGAGCGGGATTGGGAAAAGCTGATTGGCCGGGCCGTGGTGGAATAATTCTATTAGAGGGGTATATCTATTGTAATTCGGGTATAATAGATCAACAGCCGGCCTGTACACGGGGTTGGAAGCTATCCCGCAGGAGTGGTATGATGATATATACCCATCGGAAGTGGCGGCGGAGCATATTGTAAATGGATTATTGCATAAGCCGCTTCACAAAAAGGCAATAGCAAGTTGCATTCGCGAAGCCTACGCTGAACAGACGGTCGAACTAGAGCGGCAGGGGTGATCGAAGAGGACCAAAAACCAAACAGGAACGGAACGATGATAACAGTTGAAAAGTTACGGGCAGCGGTTGTGGAAATGATTGGGGCATCTTCATTCAGTATATCTAGGCAATCAATGATTGCTTGGCAGCATGTCGAAGACGCCTTTGAAAAGCTCCTTGCTGACGAACCGCGGTTGTTGACGGATGAAAAGGCCCATCTCCGCAACCGACTCGCCGGACAAATCAAACGGGCCGAGGACGCCGAAGACACACTAGGCAGACTTTACAAAACATCCCAGCTACGCGAGTTGACGGTCGATGAGATGCTAGCTAAGGCGGCTGAAATATGGGGTGACTACGGGGAGCTTTCTAATAACTTTGTTGAGCGGCTTAAAGTGTTTGCCCATTGGATAGTCAAGCAACCCCGACCGGCAATGTGTTGGCCGACGGCGGATGAAGTACGGGAGAAATTAGCGGAATTAAACGGTCGCTACGGAACTAACCTTAGTAAAGACAGGGGAGAGTTTATCGACTGGTACAACTCTTACATCCTGCCCATCGCCGATGTCACGAAGCCGCTGGAGAGGCAGATAAAAACAAAGGATAGCATCATATCAGAATTGAGGGGAAGGGTGTCTCGCAAAAACGAAACTATCGACAGGCAACGCGAACAGACTGATTTGCTCGAATCCCAACTCGCCGCCGCGAAAGCCGACAAGCCGCTTGACTGGAAAAACATGGCGATAAACGAACGACTAGAGGCTGTAGGTTGTAGGCCGGTATCTGACTTGATGTTGACACCACACGACGATGTCACGTTCTCAATTGAGCCAAAAACCAAGCCGCCGTGCATGACGGTAGAGGCGATGCGGAAGGTGGTGGCAAAAAAACAAGACAGCATGGGCCATCCCTGCAACGCAAAAGCCATCCGCGACAACAAACCTAAAGATGATTGGGATCGTGGTGTTTCGTGTGCCATCCGTGCCCTTGCCGGTCACGTTGCCGACCAGACAGCAGAAGTCACGCGATTGAGACAGGAATCTAGTCGATGTATCCAAGCTGCCTTCGTCGGTAACGACACAAACCAATACGAGTCGGTTCCCGAAATGCTGTGTGACGACCTTCGCAAGCAAGTCAAAACACTCGGCCAAACGATCCACAAGCTAGAAACGCGAGCCAGCAAACGCAATCGGATCATCCGTGAACATCTAGAGTATTTCAGAAAGTTGAAAGAGGAATCTAAACCGAAAGCCGAGTGGCCGAAGCGGATAGGTTACTGGATTTCAGAAAGTGGAAGGTTAATGTGCGGTACCAAGGAAAAGCCCGAGCCAAAACCTGAATGGCCGAAGTACGTTGTTACGAACGGCATAAAATCCATCGAAGAATTACGCCGGTTGGATGGGCCTGGAAAAAGGGCTGTTCAGTTTAATTTAGATGGGACCGAAAGTGAAATCCTTCAGATGAAAACAGAGTGTTACTTCGACAAATGGGGAATGGTTTCTTTTCCTCGCATCCCCACCGCCGAAGCCGAGGCCATGATTGCGGAAGCCAAGGAACGAGCGAAGCCGACGGAGCGGTGGTACACGACTGAGGGTCAGCTTTGCCTGTGGGTGTATCGTGGTGATGAAACGTCGGAGCTTTGGCATAAGGATGGAGAACATCATACACCGGCATGGCACCTGGAAAGTAACTCGCTCCATATTCCCGTCACCAAAGCCGAAGCCGAGGCGATCATGGCGGGGTGGAAGAAGGGGGAAGGAAAATGACACGCGATGAAGCGATAACAAAAGGGTATCGTTATTTCTGCCTTAAGTGTGGCACGGTATACAAGACAATTCCAACTGAATCTTACGAAGATGGGCACGGGGGGCGTATGCTCGATATGTGCCGGTGCGGTTGCGACCTATTCGACCGTTTGGTGCCAAAACAGGAGCAATCCCCATGAAAAAGAAAACCGAGAAGCGACCAGTAAGAATCCAAGACCCGTTGCTAGGGGCTAGGTTTTGTTATAAGCAAAATGGTGACGTGGATCGAATTGAAATCTACATTGATGACGGTATGCTTCCGGCTCGTTGCGAGGTTGTTTTTTCTGCCACCCTCAAAAAACTACTTGCGATGCGTGATGAGTTGAAACGGCTGCGGAAGGAAGTGAAGGAATTACAACCGAGTCTTAGAAGTCGTGGCGAAAGAACAGAAAGGTTTGCCGATGTCGATGACGAATGAGAACCCCATGACCCCACACCAACACGACAAATTGCTGAAGGTATTCAAAGACGCAGCAACGGCCCTTGATTGGTTTGCTGAGGCTCTGCAAGGCCGTGGAGTTCTTACTAACGGTTCCGTCGTCCTTGGTTGTAATGTCAGGGCGTGGCGTATGGCCCGTGACTGTGCCAGAGCTTCCCGCGAAGCTATTGCAAATATCGAAGGACAGGTGAAACAATGACCCCAGAACAACGCGACGAATTGGTGACGATGGCGGGAGCGGTAGTGGAAGAAGATAGATTCTACGAAAACAGCGGCGATGGCTGGTGCATTCGTAGATATGTATTCCCAGATAAAACACAAATCAACGTACATGATTTTCACCCCGAAACCTCACGCGACGACTGCCAACCGCTGTTCGCGGAGATTGAGCGGCGGGGGTTGCAAAGAAACTTTATGCACAATCTGTTCGAGATATGTACTAACCAACAGGCAATACCAATTGATATTAGTGTAATGATGGACATAGCTTGGTGGGCGATAGCAAAATTGCAACCAGCCGATATCGTGGCGGCGTTTCGGAAGACGATCGAGGAAGATGCTAGGAAGAAAGGTGAGTGATGAAACCGTCAACTGCGATATGGCAAGAACACGGATGCTGGTGGGTACGGATTTTTGATGATATTACCTGTTTTGGTACAGAACAAGAGGCAAGAACATACCTCGAAGCGTGTGAATAAACCAATGACTACTATACAACCACAACCCGGTCCCGACCTCGACGCGGCGATTGCGAGGGCGATGGGGTGGAAAATTAGATTAGAACATGCACCCGAGCTAGACGATGATTGTGCATACGAATCGTGGCAAAGTCCTGATGGTTCTTTTCATCGCAGTTTGCCTCCAATTTCCACCGACACCGCCACCGCGATGGCCACGCTGCAACAGTTGTGTAAGCCAGTGGAGGAAGGCGGGCGAGGACATAGATACTTTATTGGTAGTCCTCGCCCCACGGTTCCTGATGACCTTTACTATGTCAACATAAGCGGAAAACAGGCGGAGGCAAAAACCTTTGCCCATACCGCTGCCCTAGCGATGCTCGCGGTACTGGAGGCGGAAAAGACATGAGGGAATCTGACTTATGGCCTCCGGTCAGGGAGTGGCTGGAAAAACGTGGCTATGAGATATACGTCGAGCGTTTCGATGTTGATGTAGTGGCAGTGAAAGATAATCGGCTTACCGTTGTGGAGTTGAAATTGGGATGTACAGCCAAACTGATAGAGCAATTGGATGTACGTTCTCGGTGGGCGGACATAGTGTATGCGGCAATTCCACGGCGGCCACAAGTGATCGGCGAGTTCAGGTATCGGGGGTATGGTGTCTTATTGGTCAAGGATGGTAAGTGCAAACAGATATTGAAACCAAAGCAGCAGCCGTGGTCTCGTGAAAAAATGAGAAAATATCGATTCAAGGTGTTGGCTAAAACAACTCCAGCATTGTCACATGAAGTTGCTGGGCTTCCGGCGTGCCGGGAACTCAGAGAAAATCGAAAGCGGTCACGTTCACAAGCGGCATTAGAGGCGGAAAAGCCTGAATATAATAAAGAAGAACTGGTGGCAGAACTTAACCGTGCCGCTAACGAAATCGATAGCGAAATTGAAAGCCTGGATAAATCTAAAAAACTTACGAGGGCAGACCTAGACGAAGAGTTCGGTTCATTGGAGGCGGAAAAATGAACCCATTCGAATGTAATAATGCTGTGCGAGGCGATGATGATTGGACAGAGGGGCCGTGTGGTTGTAACCCCGAAATACTTCAGCAACACATTCTTAAACTCCAGGCTGCCCTCCAGAGCATTGCCGCCCAAACCAAGTGTCATTGTTACCATTCAGATACCGGCAACAAATACGAATGCCATTCGGCGGATTGCAACTGGTACATCCGCGAGGAAGCGTTGGAAGCGTTGGAGGTGAAAAAATGAGCCAGAACGCCCGCGAGGATCATCGTAAGTTTTGTCAAATGATAAGCGGTTACGTCGAGCGTCTTGAGCGGGATTTCCCGCATTACGCAAAAAAGGACCGCCCTGCTATGTGCTACCGATTTTTCGATGTTTTCGTGGTCGAGTTCCCAGAGACAGAGGGCCGGGATGTCTTGTTGTCGTGCATGCAAAAAACACAAGAAATGTTTGCAGCCGCGATGGGAGAAGAGGGAAGCTAGTGGATAGTGAATAGTGGTTAGTGGATAGAACGAACAAACCAAGGAGCTAATCATGGCAAAGGTAATTAAGGCGGCGGTAACAAAGTTGAAGGTGCGGACAAGCAAGGGAGTAAAGGAGCCTTGGCAAATATGGTATGCCGATCCTACTACTGGCTTTCACAAATATAGTAGTGCTTTTACAATCGAAAAACATGCAAAGGATTATGTTCGACGCTACCCTGGGGATGCTACTGTCATTGTTTACGTCAACATTCCCAAGATAGAATACTAACCGCCCACGGGCAAGGAGTGAGTGATGGCAAATAGAAAAGAAGCTATCTTGAAACGGCTGAGTGGTCAGATTGCAGATTATTGTAGTGATCGGTCTATTAGCGATGTTGATATGCTGGAGATTCTTGATGAGTTGTCTAGTGACATCGAGGGCCGAGCAGAGTGTATCCGAGACGATCTTGCGAGGAAAGATACCTAACCGCCTATACGGCCAAGTGCCGGGCTGAACGGAACAGAGGAGAGGTGTTTGTAACTTTAACCTACGAGGAGAATGTGATGGCCACCACGGATACTGAACGACTGAATTGGTTGGAACAACAAGAGGGAGCCGGTCTTGTCAGTGATGATGCTGGGCATTGGGCTGTGGTGTTCGACGGTATGCAGAATGTACCCATAAACCCACCGCAAGATATAGATACTGCGTTTTCGATCGAGAAGGATCAGTGGTGTAAAACTATTCGCGAGGCAATCAACAAGGCAATAGCAGAGGAAAACCAAACATGAGCGGCAAACGAAAACAAGAGATGCGGGAGATCGCGGCGGAAGAGTACGACAATGACGGACTTTCAACTGGTTCTGATATTAGACGGAACAATTGGAGTTTCGATCGGGTAGCGCATAGGGTGTTGAGGATCATCGACCGCATTGCCGCGTTGCCGCCCGGGCCGCCAAAGGACTGTATCTACTGTGCTGGTGGCGTCTGCTGCGATTGCGACAAGGTACCGTGCGACCACATGCCGAAGTTTGCCAAGCCGCCGCCGAAGGAAAAAGAGGAGCGGGTAGAGGAGATACGGAAAATGTTATGTGATGCTGCTGGAAAATCTCCTAGGGGAGTTTTTTATTACCAAGGTATGGCCGAGCAAATCGTTGCCACCGAGCCGAAGGCGATGAGCAGGGAAGAGATGGTGGAGGTGGTGGCAAAACTAACCGAAGAGGAACGAGTCTTCCCGGAGAATGCCGCAGCAATTAGGCAAGGTAATCGTAGTTGCTGGTTTGCTGATGGAGTGCTGACTGCCATCGACGCCCTTGCCGGCAAGATACCCGCGAGCAACAACGAAGTCGAGGCGTTGAAAGGACACGTAAAGCGGGAGCAGGAACATTCTGCGAACATGGCAAAAGTCGCAGTTAAGCAACTAGCTAAAATAGAAGAGTTCAGGCAACTCGCACAAGATCGCTACGGCGAAATAATGGACCTCAAGGCCGAGATTGTGCGGCTAAAGCACACGCCCGCCGAGGGGCCGGATCGGCTGGATAGGATTTGCAATTTGTTGTGGAAGATACCTGACAACCCTGCCGATTGTGGTGCGTATATGTTTATACACAAAAACCGTAGCGGTGCGGTTGAATGCACTGGTGACGAAGGGTGGCTGTGCGAGTTTGATGCTGACGACGACCCCGAGCAAACAATAGCCAAGTACGTCGCGGGCCTGGAGAAACCTAGCGATCTCCAACGCGAACTTGATGGCCTCGGCGACGGATACCCGGAACTAACAAAGCTGGTAGAGGAAAAACTAGCGGAGAAAAAAGAAAAACCCTGATAAATGGAGTAAGACATGGACCCGTCTGATGTGATTCGCAATAAGCTGAGAGATTGTGTCATCCTTGACAAAGCCGAGGTCAACAGATTGGCCGATCGATGGAAAACCCACAAGGATTACGATGCCCGCGAACAATTGATTTGCAGTGTGTTGCCGTGGGCCGTGCGTTTGGTTGATTGTTATCATGCGGTCAGCAATCCAGGTGTATCGTGGGAGGATTTGATGTCACCTGCAATGGAGGGGCTGATTGTTGGAGTCGATCACTTCGATCCGAGTCGTGGTGCGTTGACCACCTGCGTTTCTGTATGGGTGAGACAAAAAATGTTGGATTATTTGGCTTCTAATTCTTCTGCGATTAGAATACCCAGATATGTGGCCGGTGAGTTGGGTGGTTTTATAGCACGTGGAGAGCCGTTTCGAGGCATCGATGATGAAAAGGTGTTGTGTGCCATCAAGGCAAAATGGGGTGTCGGATCAATGAATCACGAGTTGGATGATGACGGAGACAGTCTCTCGGTGTGGTTGTATGCGCATAATAAGGGAATGAAGGAGATAAAAGAAAAGGAACAAAACCAGGATGATGAAGAAAACATCAAGAGGCTTTGGAATGCGATCGGGGAGTTGCCGATTCGGTTGAGAACTATTGTAGAATTGAGATTGGAAGGACAGACGTTGCACCAGATTGGGGATTCTATGGGAATTACGAAGGAGAGGGTGAGGCAGTTGAATGAAATGGCGAAGGGCATGATTAAGGAATCAATCGAGGGAAGTGTTTTACAAAAGGTAGTATGATGGGAAACAGATATTTTATAACGATCAAGTGCCCTCGTTGCGATCACGTGGATGATAACGTTTATTATGCTCCCACGTGCGGGATCGTGTATCATACGTGCCAGTGTGGTTATGTCACTGATTTGGAAACGATGACGGGCATATTTCACGAAGAGGCAAGCAACAAGGGACAGATAGAGAAAATCTGCAAAAAGGTGAAGGAAGATGATAAACAATAATTTGGAAGCGTTGGTCCATGAATTGAAAAAGGGAGATGTATCCCAAGCTGCTTTGTGGACTACTTTGGTAATTGTTTTGGATGATTTTCATGCCCGCATAGAGAGGTTGGAAGAAATTGAACGGGAACGATGTTTGATGTATGGTGATCCAACGGCGGAAAGGCCATGTGAGGAGATTGCGGTGAAAATGAAAGGGAATCGGAATGAACGGCAATAGACTACGGTTTTCTACCATATTTCAGTTGTGGATTTGTGTGATGATTGGTAATTTTTTGGGGTCCCTTTTCTTTGACGGTGCGTCAGTTGTTCTTATATCTTCCTATCAGGGAATAACGTTGTTAGTATTATGGTTATTGGTTCGATACTGTCCAGATTTTCCTTAATAAATAACCCCCTCTAATGGATAGTGAAAAAGCATATAACAGATACTAGAGGGGTTCCAAATGCCAAAGCCAAGTTATCAGAGTAAGTTGACATCGATTGAATACCAAAACCAGAGGGATCGTGTGGAGCGGTTGATGGTCAATGGTGAGACGAACGGCAATCGGATAGGGGCTGTTTTGGGAATACCCCACAGATCGGTGAAGAAATATGTTGTTCAGATAAAACAAGGGTGGAGGGAAATTGAGAGTGAAGAGATAGAGGCGCTCAGGCAGGAAGCCATACAACGGAAGCAAAACGTGTTTCTACAAGCAATGAACGGACACAAGCAGAGCAAGCAAGTTGAAGTCCCCTGTGACAGTTGCAAGGGTACTGGAAAGAAGGGGGATGAAACTTGCACCGTGTGCGATGGAATGGCAGTGCGGATTGTGAAGAAGCCGGGCGATCCCGTTTTTCTGAGGGTTGCATTGGAGGCAGACCGTGATGTTTGTCGATTGCGGGGGTTGTTGGAAAGGGATGTAACTGTGATTCAACCTACCCAGGTGAACGTCAATGTGGTTGGGGCGATAGACTGGGACAAGATACCATTGGACGAACTGCAAGAATATAGACGTGTGCACAAAAGGCTGGTACAATTGAGTAGGAAGGGGTTGACCGTTGATATAGAATCTAAAGAGACTTGAGACTCGCGGCGGCGGCGTGGCAGCGCCGGGTATTGGTGTCGAATTCCAGTTAAAGTGGCTGGGCGGGTAGCAAGTAGCACAGATGGTATAAGTCTGTGTGAACCCAGGAACCCATAAATTGGAGTCGGGTGGGGAATCCGACCCGTTGCGAGTCATATAAAACAGAAGGGTGAGTATGGATTGCACTCGGGCTTATCTGGATTCGATTGCAAAGTCTCCTCAGTTTTCCCCGGAAGAAGAGAAACTGTTGTGGGAACGAATGAGGGATGGTCGAGAGGCCCGTCGCTTGTTGATAGAATCGCAGTTGAAAGCGGTCGTCAAGGAGGCCGGCAAGTGGAAGGCGTTGGCAAAGTCTCATGGAATACCGTTTGATGATCTTGTTCAGACGGCGAACGCCTCGGTGGTCAAGGTGGTGGATGACAAGTTCGATCCAAGCAAGGGACGACTCAACACGATTCTCAGACATCAGATTCGCAAGGACTTGGATGGTGTTGTTGGATCGACAGATAGATTGGTGAAGAGACCTAGATATTTTTTAGAGGGGTTCAATCCAGAGCGTTCAACCCGTTCTTTTCAGAGTGAAGCTAATGCCACGGGCAAGCAAACTTGTGGTATTGAAGAGGGTGTTTTGCAAAACTGTGAATCTGATCCGTCATCTGATCTGGACGCCGAGGATCATCTAAAGTATGTAAAACGTCTTCTTTTCTCTCGCATAGTTCTTTTGTTGGGTGATGGTGTGTCTCTCCGTGACATCATGCTGTTCCTTGATTTTGCCTGGATCAACCACGGAACCACGATGGCGAAGGTGGCAGCGGTATACAAGGTATCTCCCCGTCGGGCGAGGGAAGTTGTTTGCAGGATACGGAAGTTGTTGAAAGGGGTGGAGATTGATTAGAAAACTCCCTCCCTCGGGTAAGTGTAATGTAGCCATAGTTATATTGGGTAAGTGTAATGTAGCCATAGTTATATTGGGTAAGTGTAATGTAGCCATAGTTATATTGGGTAAGTG
>SDBU01000477.1_pt1 | contig 55864 bp, 109 predicted proteins | sample 2277071 | NCBI WGS metagenome assembly SDBU01 (sample SAMN10397929, study PRJNA504765) | marine sediment metagenome | isolation source: marine sediment core GS08_GC12, 126 cmbsf | place: Arctic Ocean: Gakkel Ridge, Loki's castle | collected 2008 | reverse complement strand
TAATTGTTTTGGTAGTGGTGCTACAAGTGGAGGAACCTATCAAGATTTAGTAAAGAAACTCACTGATATGAAACAAAAAGAAATTTTAAAAATTGATACTCATAATAGAGTTTATCCTATCTTGAAATTAAGAATCAAGCAATTAATAGAACAATATGGTGCAACCGAAGATGAAATAGAGAATGTGTACTCACATATAATAATGGAATTATTAGGGGGGAAAAATGAGGGATAAAAAAGGAAGATTTATCAAAGGACATAAAACAAATCTTGGTAAAGAATTTCCAAAAGAAAAATATCCTAATTATGCTATGCGAAATAAAAATCATTCAGTAAAAACCAAAGAAAAAATGTCTGAACAGAGAAAAGGAAGAAAAATTACTTGGGGTGATGAAATTTCCAAAGCAAAAAAAGGTAAACCTTGTCCTAAAGGAAGTTTGGCTAAAAAGGGGAATAAACATCCTATGTATGGAAAAAAACAGACATTAAGAAGTAATCTTAAAAGAAGTAAGTCTTTATCTGGTGCAAATTGCCATTTTTGGAAAGGAGGAGTAACACCAATTAATAAAATAATAAGAAGATGTATCCTTTATAGATTGTGGAGAGAAGCTGTTTTTCTAAGAGATAATTATACTTGCCAAGAATGTGGAGCAAAGTCAGGAAATGGAAAAGCAATTCATTTGGAAGCACACCATATTAAATCCTTTTCTCTATATCTTGAATTAAGATTTGATATAGATAATGGAATTACTTATTGTGATGAATGTCATATACTCTTAGATAAAAATAGGGGAAAAAATATTAAAAAACAAATCTTGGTAGAAATAAAATGAAAAAACTAACAGAAAAACAAAAATTGGTATTGAGGGAAATGGTTAATTTCATTTGTGAAGAATGTCATAATCACGAAGATAAAGTAGGAAAGTTAGAGCCACATAGAATAAATAGAGGATATAATGGTGGGAAATATATTCCAAGAAATATAAAAATGGTTTGTAATGATTGTCATAAAAAATATCATTATGGAGAATTTAAATGAACTTTTTAGAAGGAACTGGATTAATGTTTTGGATTGTATGTGGGTTTATGATAATAAGAGAACTTGCTTTTTTATTTAGAGATTTAGGCAGAAAATTCCAAAAATGGAGGAAAAAATGAACATTGAAGAAGAAAGATATTTTGTAAGTTTGGGAATACGAAGGATTGGTGGATCATTTGTAAAAGCCCTAGGAGAAGCTCTCTCGCATGCAGATCCATTCAATGTCAAAAAAATAAAAGATACATGGCCAGAATACTGGAAAGAGTTCCTTGAAACTGGTCAGGAGATAGACAAAAATGACAGAGCTTAAAACACTGAAGGATTTGGAAGAACAAGATTATCTTAAAATGGAAGATGGAGAAATGTATGTTTCAACAACCAAACTAAAACAAGAAGCAATCAAGAGAGCTAAAGAGAGTATGAAATTACTGACTGTAAAATTTAGTGGTATATCTTATGGTTCTCCTTTTTTTGTAGGACAGCAAACAGAAGAGGATATGCACCATATTGGAAGGATAGCAGAGATTGTGGAGTTTTATAATTTAACAGAGGAGGATTTGAAAGGGGGGAATGAAAAATGAAATATAATTATAGACACTTATATAGTGTAGAAATAGAATCTAAATTTCAGCACACAATTGAACTTCCAACTTATGCTAAACTTAAAAGTATATTGGTTGAAACTAACTTGCCAAAAAGAACTATTATGAAATTAATAAAAGATCATACCGAAACATTATTGGAGATTCCCATCTTTTATCTAAAAAACCTTTGGTTTCCTTTAGATTTTGAAACTAGGACATGCAAGAGCCTGACATTAAAAGTTGAGAATAATACTAATAAAGAAAGGTATATTAGAGTTTATTTGGCCCAAGAGGAATCATAGAAAATGAAAAGATGTGAAAAATGTGGGAAGAGAATGTGGTTTTTTCAGGAATTAGTTATGACTACAGATAAATATGGGGAGGTTAAAATTCCAATCCTTCATGACAAATGTGTCAAGGATGGAGAAGTTTATAGGAGAAAAAATGGATGAAATAATAAAAAAAACCATAAAAGAACTTAATCAAGAGGGGAAACTTAATGGCACAAAAATAACAAAAAGTGGAAAGAAGGAAGTTGAAAGAATTTTAAAACAGGATAAAGGGTGCAGAAAAATAGTTTTTCAAGTCCTTTGGAAAAAATTAGAAGATGATTTTTATGAATTGCAGCCAAAAGAATTTGCTTTAAAGGTTCTTGCTCTGGAAATTATGCTTAAAAATAGTGGTGTTAGTTTAGCAGAAGAATTAGAGAAAGTTTAAATGTATAAATACAAATGTCCGAATTGTAAGAGGGTTGAGGAACAGGAAGAGAAAACTATTTTGAAAGTATGTGGTTGTGGTTATGAAATGATTTTAATTGAAAGGAGGGAATAAAAAATGAATAGTAAAGAGTTAAATAAAAAGATAAGAGAAATATGTGACAAGGATGAATTTGAAATTCGGGGAGGTAAATGTATCCCCTATATTGGATGGTTTTGGAGAGATGTAGATTTTGATTCAACGGGTTGTTCTATCGGAATAATACTAGGACAATTTAAAGGTTTTATAGAAAATAACAAGTGGGATTATGATGAATTTTGGATTAAAGGAGAGAAATGGATTCAGTTAAAGCAGCTATTGGAAATTGCAGTTACAACCCCAACACGAGAATCGACAAAAAAAGTGTGGGATTTTATACAAGAATTAGAGGGAGAAGATCTGAAAGGAGGGGAAAGGAAATGACATTTACAAAAGAAGAACAAGAAAGAAGAAAGAAAACACAGGAGAAAATCCAAAAAGAACTCCGAGAGGCAGAAGTTATCAATAGAGCAAGGAAAAATGAGTAAATTTAAATTATCTTTTTCATTAAATTTTTAAAGAGCTCTTTCTAATTATAATTATGGAAGTCACACAATATTCTTCAAGGCATTGTCCTGGTTGCAAGGAAATGAAACCAGAGTTAGAAAAACTTAAGAAAGAGGGTATTAAGGTAAATATTATTAACTGTGATAAGAGCGGATCTAAGTGCAAGGACATACAGCATGTCCCAACAATAATTCTAAAAAAAGGAAGGAAATCAAGAAAGATAACTAGATATGCTACAGCAGAAGAAATAAAAGAGAAATTGAAGTCTTTGTGATTATTCCCTAACTCTTTTTATTGTTTTATCATCATATTTTTTAAACTCGTTCTCAAGCATTATTTCAAGAAATTCGCTGATAGTTAATCCCTCATTCATCTTGAATTCCCTCAATCTCTTGGCTTGTCTGAATTTTTCTAAGGTTTCTTCTTTTATTTTAAGCGTTACAAAGCTTTTACCCATGTGAGTAAAATGGGTAATTAAGTTTAAATATATTGTTATTTTACTTAATCTATGCCAAAAAAACTTGATAAATGTGTTTTGGAAGTTAAAAGGAAAATCAGACGGGGGGAAATCAAAAAAACATTCATCAGAAGGGGAAAAAGAGTGAAAACAAACCCTTGGGCAATATGTAAATCTGCATTGGCTAGGAAAAGGAAGAAATAAGATGGCAGAATATAAACGTGGAAAATGTGTAAGGATTGTAAGAAAAGATAGTATATTTAAAATTAAAGATTGGAAAATAGATGATATTAAAGATATTCAAGAAATTGGTGGAGGAGAAACAAGAACTTTTTTCCTGAAAAGTAAAAAAGTAAAAAAACCGATTCAAGTGGATAAAAGATGGTTGGATAGAAATACTAAAATTGTGAGGTGTAAATAATCATGGCAAAAAGACCAAAAGGAAAAACAAAACTTGGAAGAGGAACATATTGTTTCAGAGATGTTGGAACTAAAGAAAAACTTTGTGTTAGGGCGGGAAATGCAACAATTGCTGCACAGAAAGTGAGTAAAAAATTATATAATTGGGAGTTTATTAGCTTCACAAAGAGGAGAAAAAAATAAGATGGCAATTAAATGTTATAAAGTGAAGGGAAGAAAATCAACAAGAATTCCTAAAAGCAAATGTAGTATGAAAGAAATTGAAAAATTATTAAAAAAAGGATATGCAGTTTCAAAGATTACTGAAAGAAAAAGAGGGTCAAAAATAGAAACATTTTCACCATTGACAAAAGAACAAGCTCTTAAACAACATAGAAAAGTATGGGGAAAAATTCCGTTTTAAAATGGCAAAAGTTATAAAAGTTCCAGGAATAAAAAAATTCAAGAAGGGAATGTGTCTAAGACAAAACTATATGTGGCCAGGAGAACCCACAAGAACATATCATATGAAAGTTACAAAACCACAATATGATGGAAAAGGTGCTTATGTCAATATCTACAAAGTTAAATCAAACGGAAAAACAGAGAAATACAATAAAAAAGCCTTTGTTTGGGACTTTGAGACACAAATTGGGAAGGTAAGGAATCCAAAAGGAAGTGGAAGAATAGTAAAAACTAAATGTTTAATATCCAAATAAAATGCCAAAAAAAAGAAAAAAAAGCTGTTTTAAATTATTAGACGATACTTATCAAAAAGTATTAACTAAATGTGAAAGACAATTTAAAGGTAAACCCAAACAAATGAGTGCTTGTATAGCTGGAACTTTATACACCACAATAGAACTTTCTGTCAAAAAGAAACAGATGAGTGGATGTAGGGTGAAAGGATATGATTAAAATGATAAAGAAATGTAAGGTAAAATATAGAAAAAAGTGTTTTGCAACAAAAAAGGCAAAAAACAAATACAAAAGTTGGGATCCAATTATTAGAGAAGCAAAAAAAGACAAGGCTCCGAAGTCAACAATAAAGATGATGAAGAGCTTTCAAAAAAGTTGGATTGGAAAATAATCAGCTAATTAAATTTGGAGAACTTTAACATGGCAAAGAAAAAAAGAAGCAAGAAAATCGGAAAAGCATCTAAAAAGTGTGTTATGTATAGCAAGAAGACTGGAAAGAGAATAAGAACAAAAGCAGAAAGAAAGAAATGTATGCAAAGGGAACTTAAAGGTGGAAAATCTGGAAGAAAGAGAAAAGTCAAGAAAAGAAGGAAAAAAAGATAATTTTATTTTTTATTTTTTTTATTTTTTACTTTATTAATTTGAATTCGTTTTTATCTAAAGGAATATTTCCTTTATAGAGTCTTTTAAATATAAGATCACAATATTCCTTTTTGATTTCTATACCTATTGAATCACGACCAAGTTTTCTAGCGACAGCAAGAGTTGTTCCACTTCCTGCGAAGACATCCATAATTACTGCATTTTTTCTTGTTGTCTTAATTGGTCTTTTAACTAATGCCTTTGGAAAGACAGCGAAATGGGCTTCTGGATAACCATGAGTTGTTATATCCCAGAAGTCAGACGGGTTTTTTCCAAGAGGATGAAAAGCATTTGGTTGGTTTGCTTGTGGTGGTAATCTCATTCCTCTATTTTCATCTCCTTTTGGATGATGTGGAATTTTAATAATATCATCAGGATTTTTGCCAGAAGGATTATTAATAATTGCATTTGATTTTTTCTCTGTTAAAAGCATTTGTTCATCATAAGTATCTGGAAAATCTAACATAGTTTTTAATGTAATCCAATCTTTCCTTGAAGGATAAGAAAACCCACTAGCATCTTTTCTAATCCAATGCCTCCACTTATGTTCTCCGAATTCTTTATCCAAATCTTCTTCAAATCCATTAGTCCATTCTAATAAAAATTCTGTTAGTTCTTCTTGTGTTAGAAGGTTAGGCCTGTATTCAATAACTATATCTTCATCCCTATTCATTCCTTGCCTATAACCATCCCCTTCTGAAAATTTTGTTTGAATAACATCATCAGGATTTTTTCCTTTTGGATTATAAACTACTTGTTGGCCGTGATATTGTTCAACTTCTTTATCTGATGCTTTATATTGACCAGATTTTTCTGCATAACCTCTTTTAACATCTCTAACCCTCAAATTAAATTTAGATCCTTCTCCGTGTTTATGTGCCTCTCGCACAGCATCCAAATCAAAAAAATATTTTTTACTCTTACTGAAGAATAAGAGATATTCCCAAGATGTTGCAAATCTGTCTTTTACCGATGTCGGCATATGATTTGGTTTATGCCAAATAATTTTATTTCTAAGAATCCAACCTCTGTTAATCATCTCAACTATAAATCTTTCTGGGATTGCACAGAGACATTTTGGTTGAATCCCACATTTAGAAGTATCTAATCTATTCAATTGTGATTTTAAAGTTCCTTGAGAAATATCTGCTTTATCTGAAATACTTGCCATAGGAGTTGAACTATAAGTATCACCTAAATTAATAAAACAAGTTCCATCTTTTTTTAGAACTCTTTTTACTTCGTCAAAAACATTTGCTAAATGCTTTATGTATAAATTAAAATCAGGTTCTAAGCCAAGTTGCCCCTTCCATGCTCCACACTTTGAGCAGAAATTGGAAAAGGTTTTATCTCTGTTTTGAGTAGCTATACTTTGTATTTGGCCCGGATTAGTATCTGAACTTCTATATCCTGCTCTTTCAAATTCTTCACCCCATTCATGCTCACATTCATAAAAACTACCACTACATTTACATTCTTTTTCTGGTTTATGACATCTTTCACAACAATCACCACCCCAAATAACTTCAACTTCCTCACCATAATCACGAAGTCCCCAGTACGGAGGAGAGCAAATTTGCATATCTACAGATTCATCTGGCATTTGTTTTAATGCTTTCAAAACATCCATTTGATATAGGGTTATCATCTTTTCTTTTTCTTCTTCTTTCCCCCGTGTTTCTTGAATTTAACTGCCATCATTCCTTCCTTTCCGCCAGTGAATTCTGCTGGCCATCTATTAAATTCCTCTTTATAACAGGATGCACAAAGCCCCTCTTTTGTAAGTATCCTGTATCTTTTTGGGCATTTTTTACATTGGTTTGTTTTCATTTCAATTTTAAAGCACATTTCGTACAAATTATTTTTATGTTTCTTGGGTAATAAGGACGGGCAACAACATCCCTCCCACATTTGGAGCATTTTGTTTTTACATCATCGTCAAAGCAACTTTCAAATCCACAGACATAAAAATCCAGGGGAAAACTTTCTATCTCCTTTCTTGCTTGTTTGTATTCTTTTTTCATTTTTATATATTTCAGAGCTTTCTAATTGCCTCCCTTAGTGGTTTCATTCTTCGTTCTTCTTCTATCATAAATATTTTTCCTTTTCTCCTTTCTTTTGCAATTTTCTTAGCATCTTTAGCATTTTTTATCTTATTACATTTAATACAAAGAGTTTGAACATTTTCTAAATCCCACTCATCACCCTCAAGAGCAATAGGAATAATATGATCTCCAATTAAGGTAGAATCAACTCCTTTATATCCACATTTCACACAAGTAAAATTGTCTCTCTTAAATGCTTTTAATCTAATATCGGACCAAAACAATCTTAAATTCTTTTCAAATTTTGTTGTGCATTTAATACAACAACATCTCCAATCAGTTCTTCTATCCCATTCACTCTTTGGTTTTCCACAACTTGGACATTGATTATTTTTCAATCTTTTTCTTTCAAGTTTTGACATCCGAATAGTATAACCTTGTCTTTTTTTCATTTGAACCACCTATAATACCTTTGTTGTTCCTCACCCTCGTGAATAATAAGCAAGGGAAGATCTATTTTTAATCTCTGGATATTCATAAGAATTCTTCCAACTCTTCCATTCCCATCTTCAAAAGGATGTATTTTTTCAAATTGTATGTGCCAATATTTGGCTGCTTCTCCATTTAATGGTTGTCCATCACATATAATCTGTAATTCTTCTATTATTTCTTCAGGATTATAACCCTTTCTTCCACCAACCCAAATATCACACTTTCTTATTTTTCCAGCAATTCTTGGATTCAATCTTCTCATTAGTTCTTGATGAATTAATTTAATAAATTCAATATCAAACTTATGTCTGTGTTTTTTAGCAAAATTCCAAGCATGTTTTGCATCTTCAAGTGCTTCTTCAGAATATTCTCTTTCAATAGCATTACTTTCTTTCAAAAATTCAATTTCTTCTTCCTTCATCTCAACTCCTCATCACAAATTCTATGAATGCCTTATTTGGCTTGAATTTATGTTCTGTGATATAATGGAAAATCATTTCTGGAAAAATATATTCAATTTTGTTTTCTTGGTCTGTTAATGTTTTTTCTGAGCTGCTTGTTGCTCTTTCTCCTGTTCCATATCCTCCCTCACAAAATTCACATTCATGATGGCCCGCAGAACCTAAAATAATTCCTTCGCTCCAAAGAACCCTTAATTTAATTAAAAAATTATTGGAAACTTCTCCTTTTTCAAAGGACTCTGAACTATCTAGATATCCCACAGCAACAAATTTAAAATCTTCAATAGGATGTCCCTTTTCTAAAAGGGATTTATTAAATTTCTTCTGCATTTCAAGATGTTCTTGCTCAACTTCTTTATTTTTCATTTCAACTTCCTCCCATAGAGGGATGTTATAAATTTACTTATTTCCTTCAGGCATCCGTTTGTAAAGCCAAGTTCAAGGTCAAGATAAAACAATTGCCAGTGCATCCATTGACCCATCCTTTCCCTTCTTATTTCTCCGACATATTTTTCATAAATATTATTCCATATTTTATATATATCATCTGCTACCTGAACTATTTTTATGTATTTATAGGGTATTTTTTCTTTATTTATCATTTTTTCTTTTCTATCTTTTTTAATTGACTCAGAATAACCTTATTTGTATATTCACGGATTTCTTTATGAAAATTCTCGTCTTGGAATATCTCTTCTAGAGCATGTTTTATTGTTTCTTTTAATGAATATTTAAAGTAGTGTTTGACTTTGGAAAAATCTATGTCAAAAATGTTATCTGAAATAGGTTTCAGTTCTACAATTATTCTTCCCTTGGTTTTTTCTAGTTCTTTTACCATTTCCACTTCCTCCACCCCTTTTTATGAACCCTTTTTGTTCCTGGCGCATATTTTTTATTATATTTTGGTCTTGGTGGGCTTATCCCATCCCTTTTGTCATGACAGCTTCGGCACAGATATTCAAATGGAGGCTGATGACCCCCAATCTTTGAATGCCTAGTCAGAAATTTCCTTTTCTTGCAACCCTTACATTTTCCGAATTTCATTTAAACCTTTTCTTTATTTTGTTTATTCTTGCTTTACTTATGCATTCCCGATTTTCACCAGCATCTGCTCCCATCTCTTTGTGGTGTTCCTTATGGTGTTTTTTGCATAATACGATCTGGTTTGCCCAATAATATCTTTGAGAGACATATCTCCAAAAATCCATATATTTTTTGGAAGCCCGCATTATTAAGTGATGAATTTGTAAATCTATTTCAGAACCACAAAGAGGTTTTTGACATTTAAATTCTGCTGCTGCAAGAACCACCATTTGATTAAACTTCTCAATTTTTCCAATATACTCTCTATCTTTTTCTCTTACAAGTTTTGCGACGGATTTTTTCATAATTACTATTTCTTCATCTAATTTTTCTTTATTTATCATTTTTCTTCTCCCATTTTGTAATCAAGGCTGACGATGCCTGTATTTTTTTACCAAGACCATCAATTAATTTTATTCCATACTGTTTGCATATTTTTGTTTCAGGAATTTCAGATATGTATCTATCCCCTCCTTTAGCGAAAATATCTGGTAATAAAGCAGTAAGCGATTTACAAACAGTATCATCAGTATCAATACTTACATAAACCTCATCTACATATTTTATTGCTTCAATAATTTTTCTTCGCTCTTCTAACACCATGAATATTTTTCTTTTATCCAAATCTGCTTGTTCGTCGTTATTCAGTATCACAATTAATTTTCCTTTTTTACCTACAAGTTTTTTGGCTAATCTAAAATACTCTATATGCCCTATATGTAATGGATCAAAATAACCACTAACTGCAACTGTTTTATTATTTTTATCAAATGTCTGGGCTTTCACTTTTTAAACACTCCCTTGATTAAATCACGCTGTATTTTTTTAAATTCTTTTCTGATTATCTTTTTTGTAGTTTTTTCTATCATAAGGGCTATTTTCTTCATTCTTTGCTCAAGGGATTCATTAGGCATTTTCATTTTAAAACTATCTTTCTTAATTCCTCATCTAATTCATTAATTGTGGATAATTGTTTTTCTTTTGGTGCTTCAGAATCATCCTTTAAAAACGATTCAATATAATCATCTATTCTGCTATAATTTTTTACTATGTCTTTTTCCTTGCAGCTCTTTTTCAACCTAACTATATTTTCAAGTTCTTTTATTATTTCATCAGGAACTATTCCTTTTCCCTTTAATTCTTCCAGAGTTTTTGGAAAATCTATTAGTGGCAATGTTCTGTACTTTGCCATCCATTTAGCATTGATTAATCCACGCATAGCATATAAATATTTTTTATAAGTAATTAAATTCCCAGATTTAAGATACTTGAGATAGTTCTGTCTACACATAGATTTATAATGATAATAAATGGAGATTGGTTTAAAATTAAATAAGGCAAATTCCACGAATTTAGATGGTCTCCCCTCAAATTCAGGGTTTCCATAGTAGAAAATCTCCGAGAGCAGCCATTCAATGCAGGTTGGATTACTCACCCAAAGCATCCTAGTGAATTTGAATATATCAAATCCTTGGCAATCAATAAAACAGCCTTCTGCCCCAACTCTTTCTCCTTTTTTATTATAGTTTCTTGAAATTGTTTCTGCAGGGTTATTTATTGAAATATAATCCTCAAGTGGCCTAACATATACAAATCTAACATCATAATCACTATTCTCACTGCTCATTCCCCATGCACGACTGCCACTTTCTACTGAAAAGAGTATTTTTACTTTCTTTTCTTCTTCAATCTCCTTTAATAATTTAATTATTTTTGTTTTCATGATTTCATCTCCTGTTCTTTTTTTAGTTCTTTAAAGCAATCCTCACATAATTCAACTGCTATTTCAAAATCTTCTTTTAACTCTATATGACACATATAGCCACAGAGGAAGTTCTCTTTACATCTTGAACACAATCCTCCACCCCCATGAAAATTACATTCATTTATTTTCATGTTAATTTTCCCCTCCGTTCTCTTTCCTTTTCTTTTGTACATTCATCACAAATAAGATTATCAGACCATTCAGTAGCATGAACATAACCCAAATATTTCCCACAATCAGCACAATGAACTGGATATTCACTCATTCTTATTTACCTCGAGCATGAACTTTTCAAGACCAGCACTTTCAGCAATATAAATAACTCCATAAGGATCACTAAAAGTGATTTTTGCCCTTATTTGTAAAGGAAGTGTTAACCAAGTTCCCAGATCAACTTCTTCCCAGCCTTTAAGTTCCATTTTTTCTTTTTTATTTTTTACCCTCGTTGTCATATTTTCTTAATATACAATCCTCTTCTAAATGATTTCTTACTAATTCAGTTATCTTTTCAGTTCTTTCATTACTAAATTTTAAATGTGTGGATATTTTTTTAACCATATCCGCCCCAAGAATTTCGTGTCCGATATAATTAGAATAACCTTTTTTATTTTCAGTTCTTACAAATGGTTTCGCAATATCGTGTAATAATCCCGCCCACAAGAGATTTAAGTCAGTAGTATCTTTCCTAATTGCTTTTACTACTTTAATGATGTGTGTATCCAAATTGTAATTATGATATTGGCTATTTTGTTTGTAATCTTTCTGTAATTGCATTTCGGGAATTATATATTTGAATAATCCCGCTTCCCACAATCTTTTTAGTCCGATACCAACGTTATCACACAAAAGAATTTTATCTAACTCCTGAACCCATCTCTCTTTGCTTATGTCTAAAATATGAATAGACATTTCTTTAATTTTCTCTAATGTCTTTTTTTCTATATCAAAATTAAATCTCGCACTAAATTTTATTGCTCTTAAAATCCTTAAACTATCTTCCTTAAATCTTGTCTTTGGGTTTCCTACGGCTCTTATTATTTTGTTCTTTAAGTCCTCTCTTCCACCAAATAAATCAATTATTTTTAATCTGTCTTTTTTTAACCTTATAGCCATAGCATTAATAGTAAAATCCCTTCGTGATAAATCCTTACCTATATCTTTTACATAACTAACTTTTGGTTTTCTACTTCCATCTTTATATACTTCATTCCTAAAAGTTGTTATTTCAATCATTTGCCCATCTATCTTACAACCAATCGTCCCAAATCTTTTTCCCGTTAAATATGCCCTTCTTCCACTTTCCTTTATCTTTTTTTCAATTTCTTCGGGTGTTGCAGATGTGCAAAAATCATAATCTTTAGGAATTATTTTTAAAATATAATCTCTAACACAACCACCGACAGCATAAACAGGGTAAAGTTTCATTATTTCTTCAACTTGTTTTAATAATTTTATCATCATTTTATATTTACTCTCCCCGTCATTTTTTATATCTCAAATAATAACCACCTTTTTTCCTTATCTTTTTATCCTTACTTCCCTTTGGTCTTCCTAATTTTTTTCCTTGTTTTTTTGCTCTTTCTAATCCAGCTATGGTTCTTTCACTAATCATAGCCCTTTCAAACTGAGCAAAGGCACCCAACATTTGTATCATTAACATATTTCTTGGGTCATCATCTAAGACAATATTATCTCTAAGACTTACAAATCTAACTTTGTGCTGTTTTAAAATCTCTAAATCATTAATTAATTCTTGTAAACTTCTCGCCCACCTATCAAGCTTCCATATCAAGATTACATCATATTTTCTCATACAAGCATCTTGAAAGATGTTGTTTTTTATTGGTCTTGTCTTTTTTGTTGATTCTTTTTCTTCAAAAATTTCATACTCCCATTTCTGGGCTTTAGCATAATTTTCTAATTCTATCTTTTGATTTTCTGGATTTAAGTCAACTCTACTAACTCTAATATATATCGCACATTTCATTAAATAACAAAGAAAGGGGGGTTTTTAAATGTTCCTAAAACGCACGATTGTTTGTAGAATTATTCAATCTTTATTTCCCTTAATAAATTAAACAATCCCCCACTAAAAAATGTCTAACCTTTTTTTACCAGTATAAAAAGGGTATTTAGTTTGCACAATCTTGAATATCTGAATCTATCGGAAACTATTTAAGTGCTGAAAATATATAGAATTTATGGAAGATGAAGAAAAAACTGGTGAGGAAAAACCAGAAGAAAAACCAGAAGAAAAACCAGAAGAACCAGAAACACCTGAAGAGCCAGAAACACCTGAAGAACCAGGGAAATAAAAATAATTGGTTGTTAAAGTAACTGGTGGTTTTTTATACCTGTAGGTTTCTTCTAGGGGATATATTATGAAGACTTGGAAAATTTTTGCTATTACTGCAGTTGTAGGAACAATCATTTCCCTTAATTATCTTCACCGTGCTTATGAACGTTATTTTTCTGTAGAAAAGGGAGATATTGTTATTGATGCAGGAGCATCAAAGGGATTGTTTACAAATTCTGTAGCAGATAGAGCAGAGTTAATAGTGGCAATTGAGCCAGAAGCAAAGAACATAGCTTATTTATCGCAAAGAACCAGAGATTTACCAAATGTAGTTATTGTTCCATTAGGCTTATGGAATTACAAAACAGAACTTCCTCTTTACTTGCATAAATACCATGGGGAACACTCTTTATTTAATGGAGAGAGATCCACAATGAATATTCAAGTAAATACTATAGATAATATTGTTTCAGAACTGAACCTCCAACGAGTAGATTTTATTAAGATGGATATTGAAGGAGCAGAACTAGAGGCACTTGAAGGAGCTGAAGAAACCTTAAAGAAAGCCAGAAAGGTTGTCATTGCTGCATACCATGTTAGAGATGGAGAACCGACATACAATAAAGTTATAGACTTCTTACAAAAGAGAGGATTTAAGACAATAGGAACAACCCTGATACCAAATACTCTTGGATTAGTTTATGGATGGAAATGCCCTGAGTGACTTCTTTATGACTTATTGATTGTAAAACCACTGCATCCAGTGCCGACAACTTTTCTTATGCTGCAATAATATAATTTATCTTTATTTTTTAAGATATAAGCTAATGCTTTTTCAAGATCGTCAAATCCTTTTATTTCTCCATTCATAGTTACTTGGAATTCAGGTTTATCCTCTTCCATTTTCTTTTAGTAATTACGATTAGTATAAGGGACAAAGCAAAATTAGTTGTTAAAATAATTAGTGGTTTTTATATCTGTTGGTTTTCCAATTTTCAACTACAATAGCAAATGGACGGAGTCGAACCGTCGCCTTAAGGATATGAGCCTTATGAACTACCGTTATTCTACACTGCTTTAAACAAATAAAAATGATAATTATTTAAATCTTTCTTCACAAAGTTTCTGATGATTCTTCCTCGCCCATTCCATGGCATATCTCTTTCCACAAACAGAACAAGCAAACTTCCTGGGCATGCTTTTTGAATGACACCTGGTTGAACAATTCGTATTTGGACTTCCCAATTTAACCTCCACAACATTTAATTTATGTCATGGGGGTTTTCTCCTTAGAAATCATTAATCTTATGAATTGCTTTTCCATAGAATAAAGAGAAATTATATACTTTTAAATTTAACTATAAACAGATATATATTCTATCCCCACAATATTTATAAAGGGTGTTATCTTAACATATGTTATGATAACAGATAAAACATCATTAAATAAATTACCGAAGATAATTGATTATTTGGAAAAAGAGGGAAAAGTCCCAAAATCAAGGATTGCTTCTTACATTCAGTCTGACATAAGGACGACAAATAAAATGCTGAATACCCTCTCAGATTTAAAACTAGTCAAATGCGCATCAAATACCGGGAGAGCAAAGTTTTCATATTCTTTAGCTAAGGAAAAAACTAAATTTAATGGAGGTGAAAAAAATGTCTGAAGATAAAGTTAAAACACCAGATGAGGCTGCTGAAACAGAAATGAACAAGAAGATTGGTAAAGCAATCGCAAAAAGAATGATGAAGATAAAGAAGTTACAAGCAGAAATAAAGAAGCTCAAGTCTGGTGAGATGGTTCCTGATGAGGATGACGGTGAGTCATCCTATCATAATCAAAAAGAAAAAGAAGAAGAGGTCAAGGAAAGAATTATAGAAAGGATAATAGAGAGAGAGCCACCAAAACCACACCCTTTTAAAATAGATCCTTGGCCAAAACCTTATCCAACACCTTATCCAAAACCCTTCCGTCCTTATGATGATTGGGGACCAGTAAAACCATTCTATTGTAAAACAAGATGGACAACCTGTTTGAATTAATATAGGGAAATCGAACATTTTACCCCTTCTAATTGATATATCCTAATATATAGTGTATCACCACAATATTTATAAAGGGCTTTTTCTTATTTAGAATGGCATAGGAGGTTCCTATAAAACTACAAATCGATGTTAATTACCTCCCGCCATGATATTCAAATGAAATCAACAATAAGATTATTTAGAGCATTACCAATAAAGGTAAAAGAAAGAAAAAATCCAGACTTAACGCAATTAGATAAACAAATAAGGAAAGGATTTATTTTTTCTCCTGAAGTAATTTATAATTATCCTAATCTTGATGACTTGATTAAATTAATAGAAAAAGAAGTAGGACTAACTCCAGAACAATTGAATAGTTCTTTCCATAAATCTTGGCAAAAGGTAAGAGATGCAAGCATAGAACAATTATTTATAGAGCAAATTATACATTATTTTACTACATATGGTTTCGAAAGATTGGGCATATATGATAAAGATTCTGTTTATATTCCAAATGAAAAATTAGAAATACCAGAAATAAAAGACGATATAAAGATAGTAGTTATTAAAGGATACACAAAAGAAGAATTAAAAGAAAAATTATTAGAATTACTTCAATCAGGTATAGCACTTGGCGAAGATACAATAAAAGATGTAATGGATGTTGCTGTTTTTGTAGGATTAGATGAAAAAGACATTGATAAAATTAAGAATAAAGAAATAAAAGTTGAATTATGCGATTATCTAAACTTGGTTCCAGCAAACCCTGTTGAATTTTTAAGATACGTTGTTTATAAAGTAATTAATAAAACTCTTTTAATTAAAAATAAAGGAACCATAGAAGAAATAAAAGAAAATGTAACTAATATATTCTCTGTTGTCAGATTGTTTGATAGATATAACAACCTAGTTGGTTACAGAAGATTGGCTGAAATTTTCTATAGATTCAAACCAATATTTTTAGCATTCAGAGAAAATGGAAGATTAAAACCAATTATTAACAAGATAAGAAAATTAGCAATAAAATACCATAAGCCTATGAGTGAAGATTATCTTAATACAATCACATCGAGAATAAAGAACGATGAAACAATAGATCTGAAAAAATTAACAGGAGAGCTAAATAAAGTTAATATTTTTAGAAAGATAAGATTGGCCTATGCACTAAAATACAGGACAAAAGATGTTGATTCTATATTGTATAAAATAAGAAATGGAAAAGGGTATGCTACAGATTTTGAATTTAGCCAAAAGGTGAACGCAGAAGCAATACTAAAAATAGTTTTAAATTCAATAATTAATGATATCAGTAAAAATGTAAAAGGAAAGAAAATATATATTCCAGAATATATAAAATATACTCTTCCTGCAACTGAAAAACAATTCACTGACCAATTTCCAAACGGAACATACATTTCAATACCAAAAGATATGGTGTTTGGAATCCATTGGGATAATCTTCCTTCACATAGAATTGACTTAGACTTATCATTAATAAGTCCGTCAGCAGGAAAAATCGGATGGGATTCTTCTTATAGAACTGAAGATAGAGGTATATTATTTTCAGGGGATATAACTGACGCCCAAAAGCCACACGGAGCATCAGAGTTATTTTATGTCAAAAAACAAACCGATGAATCAGCTATCCTTTTTGTGAATTATTATAATTATCAAGAAGGTGTAGATGTTCCATTTAAGATAATTGTAGCAAAGGAGCAAATAACTGATTTTAAGATAAACTATATGGTGGATCCAAATAAAGTGATTTCTATTGCAAATTCAAAGATAAATGAAAGACAAAAAATATTAGGATTACTAGTAACAACACCTGAAGAATGCAGATTCTATTTTACTGAAACATATATTGGGTGTTCAATAACTTCTAGTTATTCTAAATTTGCAGAAAACAGCAGAAAATATCTCTTTAATTTCTACGGAGAAGCTATTACCTTAAATGATATTTTAGAAGAAGCTGGAGCAAATGTCCAGATTGTTGATAAAAAAGATTGTGATATTGATTTATCTCCAGAAAGCTTAGAAAAAGACACAATACTAAATCTATTAATTAATAAATGAAATGTGAAAGAGAAGTAAAAAATGAAGATCCAAGTAGATATATCAAAAGAAATAAGTAAGGCATTAGAAGTCCATAAGTTAAGATATAATCTTCACGACAAGAGAGAAGCTCTTGTCGATGTTCTCCAGAGATTCTTTAAGAATAACAAGTTTAATTATTTCTTGCAGGAAAATTTGAAGATTCAAAAGAATAAACCAGTTAAAAAATAAGAATGGAACAAAAAGAAATAAGAAGCCAAACAAAATATCATAAAATTTACACAATTTTTGATAGGAATGAAAAATTCAAAGTGATAGAAGGATCGATTAATCCTAAATTAATTGGGATAGAGAACATCAAAAATTTTATTGTTTCTGAAAAAATAGATGGAACTAACTGCGGAATTATTCTGACACCTGAAAAAGAAATATTAGTTAGAAAAAGAAGTGATATAATCAAGGATGGCAAAGAACATCATATCTATTTTGAAGCCATTAAGGACATAGATATGCAAAAAATAAAGGATTATTTTGAAGATAGCAAATCCCTCGTTACAATATTTGGTGAAGCCTGTGGGGGCAATATACAAAAACAGGGAAAGACTTATTCCGAAGAACCAACATTTAAATTATTTGATATAAGATGTGGGAATAGTTTCTTTGATTGGGATGATTTAGTAGAATTCAGCAAATCTACTGGAATACCCCTTGTTAAGTGGTTTAAATTTGAAGGAAAGGATGTTTTGGATTATAATTATTGGTTAAATCTCTTGAAAAAAGCAAATAAAACAAAATATGTAGAAGGATATGTCATAAGAAGTCGCCCAGCTTTATTATCAAAATTTTCGACAAGGATGTTATTCAAAATTAAATTGAAAGATTTTGAAGACGAAGAAAAACATAAAGGATAAAAGATAAATTTATAAATCCTTTTTTCATACTTATTCTATGTTATTTAAGGGAAATTTTTTAATCTGGCAGGTGTGTCTTATAGCCGAAGCCGTGAGTCGAGGCACAGATGCGCCCCACAGATATACCAAATAATTTCCCAATAGTTTAATTCTTAAAAAATATGTGAACATTGGATTCATAAGCTCCTCTGGTGAAATACAAGGGTTGGGATTTCTTATTTAATTTTACAATATATTGCCTCTAAAGCATAGATAGTGATGCACCAGTCCTGTAAACTGGAGAAATGAGTGCAATTCTCATTAGAGGCTTATGGGCTCAAGGTGTAATGTTTGCATGTCTCCTTTGCAAGGAGTTGGTCAGGGTTAGATTCCCTGTGAGTCCATTAGAGGATATATGGTAAAAATAAGAACATTTAAATAGGAAGATATGCTCCTTAAGGAATGCCTTACAAAAACAAAGAAGATATAAACAAAGCTTCCAGGAGATGGCAAAAAAAACATAAGAAAAAAATGAATATAGTTAGGAATAGACATTACAAGAAATTAAGAGAAACTGTGCTTGATGCCTACGGTGGAAAATGTAAAAAATGTGGGTTTAAAGATAAAAGAGTACTACAAATTGACCATATTGATGGGGGAGGGAGCAAAGAAAGAAAGATTATGAGCCCTAGACAATTGCTCTTTTATCTGAAAAGAAACAATTTTCCAAGGGAAAAGTACCAAGTTTTGTGTGCAAATTGTAATGCTATGAAAAGGATAGAGAAAAAAGAAAACAGGTATAAGACAGAATAAGGACGTATGGGGTAAAGGTAGCCTACTTCGTTTACACCGAAGTGACGAAGGTTCGATTCCTTCTACGTCCACCAGAGGGCTATAGCTTAGCGGACAAAAGTGTTGGGCCTTGAACCCAAAGATCCTCGGTTCGAATCCGAGTAGCCCTATATGCCTCAATAGTATAGTGGTAATATAGGCGACTGTCTATCGCCAGTCTCGGGTCCGATTCCCGATTGGGGCGTTCCAAGATGTCTCTACCCGTAAGGATGAGAAGTCAGATTAAATCTGAAATACAACATCTTGGATTATAGTCGCACAAAAATCACTAGTAGGATGGAGCGGGGTGTGATAGGATGATAACCTGAGGAACCGTTGCTGTCCCCAAGCCGTCATTGGACAGCGGTAGTCTGGTTGGTTTGAGCCCAACTTTCCGAGAGGATATGTAGGTTCGACTCCTACTGGCGGCGTTGCTGGTATGGCAGAGTAGTAATGCAACACCCTGCTACGGTGTGCCTTTCGAGGTTCGTTGGTGCAAATCCAACTGCCAGCGTTTCGTGAGTTCCTGACTACCAATCAGGAATGATGCACTTAATGGTAGATGTAGTATATTGGTATTACGGTCGGTTGTGATCCGAAAAAAGCAAGTTCGATTCTTGCCTTCTGCCCTTTGCCCTTGTCGTATAGAGGACAAGTATGGTGGACCTTCACTCCGCAGACCTGGGTTCAAATCCCAGCAAGGGCATAAGAGCTCGTGGCGCAAATGGTAGCGCATCCGTCTGATATGCGGAAGGGTGAAGGTTCAAGTCCTTTCGGGCTCATTAAGGATCTGTAGCATAGTGTTCAATGCATCCGTCTTATGTGCGGAAGACCACAGGTTAAAATCCTGTCAGATCCATAACCTACCTAAGCCACGGAGTGTGGCAATCGGCTGTAACCCGAAGAAGGCTGATGCAACTTCAGCAGGTGGGACCATGGGCGTGTACAAGAAATGGAAAACTTGACGGGTTTAGACCCCGTGCCTTAGTGCGCTGTCTTGGTTCGATTCCAAGTACGCCCATAAGAAGGATTGCCTGATTGGAAAAGGGAACTGATTCAAAATCAGTGGCTTAGTGCCTGTAGAAGTTCGATTCTTCTATCCTTCATGAGGGTATAGACAATCGGAAAAGTCAAAGGATTTAAAATCCTTGCACAAGGTGCTGTGGTGGGTTCGATTCCCCCTGCCCTCATGGAACAGTAGCACGAATAGATAGTGCGGCCGGCTGTTATAAAATTCCTTTATGGAGACCGGATGGTTATTGGTGCAAGTCCAATCTGTTCCGTTAGGTCTGTAGTTCAATGGACAGAACAAGGGACTTCTAAGCCTTAGATGCGGGTTCGATTCCTGCCAGACCTGTTGGGTTCGTAGCTCAGCATGGTAGAGCATCCAGCTCTTAACTGGAATGTCGCAAGTTCAAATCTTGTCGAGCCCATATGGGTGTGTAGCTCAGTCTGGTAGAGCATCTGGCTTTTAACCAGAATGTCGCAGGTTCAAATCCTGTCACACTCATAAGCCTCATAAGTGTAAAGGGTGCACGCCAGACTGAAACTCTGTTAGAGAAAGTTCGATTCTTTCATGAGGCATAAACCCCTATAGTTTAACAGACAAAACATCAGGTTTCGACCCTGAAGATGCATGTGCAATTCATGTTAGGGGTGTTTGTGGTGGTGGCGGAGTGGCTAACGCACTTGATTGCAGCCCAAGTATTCGGGGGTTCGAATCCCTCCCATCACTTAAGCGTCTATAGTTTAATAGTAGAATAGCTGGCTTCCAACCAGTAGGCATGGGGGCAGAACCCATTAGGCGCATTTGGGGTAAAATAGTAAGATATAAATACCCTACTACCCCATGTATAATATGAAAAAAACATGGAGAAAATGGAATAATGAAGAGGTTAAGTATCTAAAAGAAAATTATGGGATTAAACTTTCAAAAGAAATAGCTGTGGATTTAAATAGAACTTATAAAAGTGTTATTAAAAAAAGTGAAACCCTTAAGATTACAATGTCCATTAAAAAGAAAATGGAAAAATTCTTAAAAAATCATGCACAAAAGAAGAAATTTGAAGAAAAACCAATAAATTATTTTATAGCTGGATATGTTGCGGGGGAAGGATGTTTTACGAAAATTAGAAATAAAACTGGTATGTACTTTAGATTTGCAGTTGTAGTCTCTAGTTTAGACCAAGAATTAATTTTAATGTGTAGAAAACAAATTGGGGTAGGGAATATAAAAAAATATAAAAAAAGAAAATCACACTGGAAAGATAATTGTGGATTGTATATACAAAATCAAAAGGAGATATATACTAATTTGATTCCTTTTATGGATAAATTCTTATTAGAATCCCATAAGAAAATACAATTTAAGATGTGGAAAAAGGAATTTTATGATAAATATAATCTTTAATTTTGGGGTATTAGTTTAGTGGAAGAACTTGCCGTTTGGGACGGTAAGGCGGGTGTTCGATTCATCCATACCCCACCAAGGGAATATGGTGTAATGTTTAGCACGCCGGGTTCCAGCCCCGAAAATGTCGGTTAAATTCCGACTATTCCCATCAAAAATAAAGTATATTCTGTAGTATAGAAATACTTATAAACAAGTAATTCATCTAAATAATGTCCTTAATCCAAGACCAAGGGTTAAGTGACTTCCGAATATATTGAATACGAATAACAGAGGTTCTAGACCTCTTTAAATATCCCCGAAAGTCTAAGCCGAGTTTTCCATCCTATATATGGGCAAGGCAGACGAGTAGGTTAATAGTCCCTACCACAAGGGAAACACCGATTCGAAGGGTTTGTGGCAAGGGTATAATAATCATGGAGAAAGAAGAATTAAAAAAACTATGGGATAAATCAGAAGTTTTATTTCCAAATAAAATTAATGCCAATGATCCAGAGTATTGTAAGATTCCTTGTACAAGAGTGGTTTTTTCTGAGGACAGAAAGATTTTAGATATAGAAGATGTTGCAGGAAATAATATTAGAATCGTTGAAAAAGAAGAAGCAGAGTGGCTAATTGATGTCCTCCAAAGATATATCAAATAAATATTCAAGTCCCCAGTATGACTCTGCACATCGAAGAGGAATGCTGGGTTTATATTCAATTAACTCCCCAGTTTTAAGAGAAATTTTAACGCTGGGTTATACTCAACTTCTTAAAAATCTCTTCTTAGAATTAAGCCAAAATCATTCCCCTTTTTTCAATTGTAACTCCTTCAAGAATTACATTATCTGTTGCAGCAACTGCAGAAGCATATGCTTCTATAACTACTGGTAAATTCTGTTGTGCAAGTATTGGAGTAATGTCGGCATGATGACTTGTGCTAATTCCAGGAATCTGTTCAATTGAAAAATGAGCAACAGTAGATGCTCCAACCCTTACTCTAATTTGTTCGCAAGCAGTCCCACTATAACTTACTCCTGTAATACAAAGAAATCTATTATCACCAACATTTGTATTTATTACAGTATTCCATCCAGTCGCAGCCAAATTAAAACTCCAAGTTGTTAATCCAAGATCTTGAGGGATTAGACTTCTAATTGTCAACTCTTCCATTGGCAATCCTAATTGCTGTATTGCCAAAGCAATTGCTCTTTCTCTACAAGTTGTAGGCACTGTTGGGGGTGCCACAGCAGGAACCCCAGCAACTGCAGGTGCTACCGCCACTGCAGGAGCAGGTTTTCTCAAAAGAAATATTAATCCACCTAGTCCAAGTACTCCAAGAATTATCCAAAGAGTTTTATCAGTCTTCGCCATTTATTTATTAATTCTTTACTTTATTTAAACTTTTACTTTTTTGGTCCTTCCAACAACTTCTGGAATTCCAAAACAGCCCCTTGTTTTGCTAAGATTTGTCTGCTCTCTTCATTCAATACTTGTTGTGCTTGGTTCAATCTCTGTTGGTGCATTTGCAATTCTTCTTGAAGTTCAAGAATTCTTTTTTGAATTCTATTGTTTTCAGATTTTTCTTTTGTCATCATTAAATTAAATTAGCCCATCCTCCAGCTTCATAGCCTTGAAATTTATTTAGATCAGAATCATAAACAATCATTCCATTCACTGCAGTTAATGCGTTCTTCTGGGCTGTCGTCATTCTTGTTAGTAATAATGCACCTGTTGTCGAGGTTAAATCTAATAATGCTGATGTTGCGGGTGTTGTTGTTCCGATGCCGACGTTGCCTGCAAAATAATTATCTACTAAACCAGCTGCATAAATACCTCCACTTATGGTATAAAAAGCAAACCTATCTGCGCGGTTTCCATAAATAGCCCCTGAAGCCTTTATTGCCCCAGCAACATCTAATTTTTGACTTGGTGTCGTCGTTCCAATGCCGACGTTGCCTGAACCTTCAATTCTCATTAATTCGCTTATTGCCCCAGCCGTTCCTGCATAAAAGACTAAATCTTGTTTTGAATCTCCAGTATTCCATACACTTTCTATTCTTCCTCTTTCAGTGTCAGCGCTGCCTTGGAAGAAACTAATAGAGGTTCCTGCACTTGTGCCTGTATTGGGATTATAAATTCTAAGTCCTTCTTGAACACTATCAGCACTTGCCGTTTCTATTTCCAACTTAACTGCTGGACCCGCCGTCCCAATGCCGACGTTTCCATTAGAAAGAATTCTCATTTGTTCTGTTGCTCCATTAGTTCTAAAAATTAAATTCTTATTTGCTGACTCAGAATAAATACTTGCGAGTGCTGTTGCTCCATCATAAAGTTCAAGAACTCCTCCACTACTTCCATCAATTCTTATCTCTGCCCATCCTGTTGATACTACATGTAATTCCCTTTGAGGACTAGTAGTTCCAATGCCAACTTTTCCATCATGCTGGATTGTCATATGCTGCACTAAAGTACCACCATCTGTTGTCGTTGCGAAAGTCATATAAGAATCATCAATAGCACCAAGATGAGACCTTATTGCTCCATAGTTTAAACCACCTGTTACTTTAAATAAAATCTCATTATATTCATTCGCATTATTAACATCCGACTCCAGAGTTAACAGAGTAACAGACGTGGTTGTGGCAGTATTTAAATGTAACAAGCTTCCAGGACTACTCGTTCCGATCCCCAACCTCTTATTAGTATTATCCCAGAATAAGTTTGCATTGTCTTCTGCAAGATTGGTGCCATCGGAAAATATAATTGAGCCTGCAGTAAATCCAGGAATTGATATTATCCCCCCTGTAATGGTTCCAGTGGTTGTCAGATTTATTGTCCAATTATAATCAGCCGTGGGCACATTCGTGCCATCTAATTTGAGATAGCGACTATCAGATAAACCTCTATGATATCTTTGTGTTACCATTTATTTCTCCCAGATTTCCATTTCTACAACCACCCCAGAAGTTTCACACATCACATAAATTGCATTCAGATCAGCGTTGGGGCTTGTATCAGAACTAAGCACATCCCCAGAACTCAAAGTAAAATAATTTTGATGTGCTGGTGAGTAAGAATATAATAAATCATATTCTCCTCTACAACGAATTTGCCAATTCTTCAAATTCCTGCTTAATTTAATCTCATACCATTGGTTAGCATTATTTAAGTGGTGGTTAATCATATGTGCAGTGGTTGGTCTAACTTCTTGTGTTTTTACTACTCCTTGGGAAACAGGTTGAGGAATATAAACTTGTTGAGGTTGAGCAGTTTGAGCAGTTGTGGTTGGTATTGGTTCTTTCTTCAATAAATAAAGTAAACCAATTGCAATTATTGTCATGAAGGCAAAAAATCCAAGAGCGATTATTGTTGTATTTTCATTCTCTTTCATAAATTCTAAAAGAACTCCTTATATTTAAATTATTTCTTTTTTAAAATTGGAATCAAAAGCAAAGGGGCAAACATAAGTAATACAGGCAATATTCCTCCTACTGGACCTGCTCTTGGATACAAAATCTGATAATCTCTATTCCATACAAGGAGAGCTGCAACTTGGCTATCTATTCGTTCCCAAACTCCTATCCAATAATTAAAAGAACTTTGTGAAGCAAAATAAGAAGCACTGGGGTTCGAACCCTGTATATATGAAATAGGTGCAATATTATGGGGTTCAAGAAAACCTCTTGCTACTTCATCACTTAAAGGATTTATCATTCCCCCATCAGAATGTCCTCCTGTGGTATAAGCAATCCAAAAATCTTCTGTATAGCCCAAAAAAGAAATTGCTCCTTCTGCAAAAGCGGTTCTTCCTAAATCTCTTCCAGCTCTGCAGGATAAATCATAAACAACTCTTCCAGCCAAAACATTTGTATTATACCCTCCTTGAAGCAATAACTCATTATTTTGACAAACTATAACATTATAATTTCCATGGCCCATAATATTCACAAGAACAGGATCATTTGTATTAAGAGAAGAAAAAAAGTTGCTTGAATTTGCACTTGAACCATATAGATCAACATAAGGCAGTCCAGCACCAGAAGCAGCATTTAAAATTTGTGTTTGCCATGCTGCACCATAGCGTGTTACGAGTTCATAGTCTGGACGGATTAATAAAAGACTATTTGTTGGCATTTTCAATTATCCTTCTTTTATCTAAATATGAAGCGACCCCAACCAATCCAAAAATACCTAAAATAATTCCTAAAATCATTCCTTCATTTTTCATTAGGATTTTCTTTAAAAACTTCATCTCCTCTCCTTTAATTTTTTTAAATAATGAAGCTGAACTTCAGCAAGTGCTTTTCCTACTTCATCTTTTGCCTTTACATGCTCTAACATCTCGTCTTTTGTAAGTCCACCCCCATCTATACAGGCTATTCCAATCTTCTCATTCCAAGCTTCTAAACGCTTTTCCACTAATTGAAATTCTTGTTCTGTTATCATCTTATTTCTCTTAATAAAGTATAAATTAATCCAAGAGCACCAAAACTTCCCATAATTGTTGTAGCAATATATGGTTTTTTCTTTGCTAAAGCAAAAGCTGTAAGGCCAGCTGTTATAATTCCTATTGATAAAAACACAGCAGTTTCTTTTTCCATTTTATATCAATTCCAGCCTCTCCAATTCTGCTTGAATTCTTGCCCCTAATTCGGTCTTTTCTTTAATTTCCTTATATGCCAAACGCCATGAGATGCCATCTTCATCAATTATACAACAAACTAAATCTCTTTCTGCAGGAGGCAAGGACGAAAAAACCTTCACAAATCTTGATAGTGTCATCTTAATTAATAAGAGAAAAGAAACGATTATTTTTATATTTATCTTATTTTAGCCAACTTCAGAATCTAAGGCTTTTTTTGGCTTTATCGTCGGAAAAACACCTTTTCTAAGCCATTCTAAAGAGTTTTTTTGAAGAAGTTGATGATTTATATGGTAATAAATCATGTTTATCTATCTTAATTTTTTTCTTTATCCAAATAAAGTAAAGGTTACATCAGATTCTGCGGTTCCTAGACGGTAACACTCGCCAATTTCTTCGCATCCTGGCGAAGGAATCCTGTTCCACACTGATGATACAACCCAAAATAATCCAACCTTTTGTTTTTTATCAGGCCTACCATAAAAACTCCATTTTGCTTCAGCACTTAGACCTGGGTCAATATCAAGTGTCCTAACATCATAATCAAAAACGATTCCTGTTTCATCTTCTATATAACTCATTCCAATATACACCCTCTTTTTTACATTATAATTATTCCAGACCCGCACTTTTGTAGTATGCCAAATGCTCCAGCTCCACACTTCTCCTGGTATAGGTGCTAATATTTCTATCGGATATGTTTCTCCTGGTAGTGCTGGTTCTCCAGGTTCTTCTCCTTTAAAAGCTTGGTAAATACTATAAAGTCCAAATGCTCCAATAGCAGCCGCACCCACGTATCCGATTGGTCTAAAGTTTTTAGGGATATAAGAAGATAAATATCCAACTGCAATACCTCCCAAAACTAGGGCTCCGCCTTTTGCTAATTTTGATATGTCTTCCAATACCATGAATACTTAAAGAAGTGATTATTTTTATATCTTTCTTAAACTGTTATTGTAAAATTATTTATTGTTGCTGCAACTTCTCCTGGAACTCCGCTAATTACAAGGGTTTGTGTTGCTTCATCTAACATTCCAGTTAGAACCCCTGTACCAGCCTGATAAAGAGCTCCAACACTATCTAAATCACCAACTTTTGTTCCTCCAACATGATTTTCCCAAGCCCTTGCCTTTGCCTGATAAGTTCCTGCTGGAATATCTCCAGAAATAGTGACTGTTACATTATATCCTACTCCAGTCGGAACATTCCAAACCACCCACCAAGGAAGCATAACTAATTCTTCTCCTGTATAAGGATCTAAAAGACTACATCCGCAAGTTAAATCGTGTTGAATTCCAGTATTTGTTGCGTCAATAGCATATATTATTGTTACTTGAACCATCTTTTATAAAATCACCTCTTATATTTAAACTTTTCCTTAAACATTTTAAGTGGTGCTGATTGTAAAACTATTTATTATAGCTGAAACATCTCCAGGTGGTGGCTCTGGTTCTGGTTTTTTAAACATAAAATATGCCGCAATTCCTGCTACTGCTAATATTCCAACAATAAGAAGGGTTTTGTCTTTTGCCATTTTATTCAATTTTTGCTCTTGCTTTAGCTTTTTTTTCTATTTTACTTAATAACCGTTCTGTTTCCGCCTTCGTAACACCAATTCCAGTCATAATAGCTCTTCTTCCAATTGAAGTAAGGATTAAAAATCCAATTCCAAATCCTAACCCCATAAATAACCAGTCCCTTGAATCCATTGCCATAAGAAAAATAAGTTTCGTGATTATTTAAATTTTTACTTTTTCAGAAAAAGAATCAAAAGCAATGGAATACCTAATAAGAGAAAATATGGAAAAGGTTTTGGTTCTTCTATGCCCTCCACTGAAAGTTTATAGGTACTATCAATTACATCCATTATACTACGTGCCCAGCTTCTATCATTAGATTTAAATTTCTATTTGGCATCAATAAATCAGTAGTTGTTATTATAAATGAAGAATAACCTGGTGCGCTAAATTTACCATCTTGAATATAATATGTTCCTGAATCAGCATCTTTTACCCATACAAACCCTGTGTCATCTCCACCACTGTTTGTGATATCAACATCTATAGTAAAATAAGTTCCTGGTTCTACTTCTAATGGTGCGATTACATTTACTATATCTAAATATCCTTCCACCCACTTTTTTGCTATTGAAACAGGATAAGCATCATCAATTACATCTTTGACCATAAATAGCAGAACACCCACAATTATATAAACATTTCCAAAACTAAATCTAACCGAAAAATAGAACCTTTCCTACAGCAACAGAAACAATCCCAGCAATATAAAATACAATCTTTTTAAGCCACTTTACATCATTATGGAGTTTTCCAACTTCTGCATTCAATATTCCAACATGCTTAGCTATTGTTTTCAGTTCACTATTCTCTTTCTGGTTCATTTTACTTATCTTCTGCAACTCTAAGTCCGTATACACCAAAGACAAGCAATAAGACTTGCGCAATCTCTGCAACTAAGGATTCACTAACAGCAATTCCAAAAACTTGTCCTAAAGCAATTATCCCTGCTAAGCCAAAACCCCACAAGGTCTTACTACGAAAAATTGATTTTTTCATTTTTATTTAAATTAATAAATAAATAGAATTATTTAAATGTTTTGAAAACAAAATATTCGCAAAACTAAGTAAGAAAAAAAAAGAAAAAAAGAAAAAAAGAAAAAAATAAAGAAATTTAACGTTCTCTAATTTCTAATAAGTCGAGGTCGTCTACTTCGCCGTCTTTAAATTCTACCATAAAGTCTGCTACGAATTTAACATCGTCTTGTTCAAAATTAACAGTTACTATAACTTCTGCATCGTTATCTTCAAAGTCTACATCATCAACAATTACTTCATCATCGTCGTCTTGTACTCTGATTCTTTCAATGTCATCTTCGTCAAAAGTAACTGTCACTCGCTTATCTAAGTCTGCATCAAAATATATTAATTCTTCTTTATCTAATTCGTCTGCAGCTTCAGCTTTTACTTCTGCTACTGCTAAGTCTTTGATTTCATTAATAAAGACAACTCTATCAACAACTTGACTTAATTCATCATCATCTAAGTCTTCTGTTAAGTAGTTTACATTACCATCATTGTCATATATGTGTTCAAGAACTACATCTAAGTTTCCATTATCTACTGGAACTTCTACTGTCACATTCACTGGAACTTCTTTGATTACTTCTATCTCTTTCTCTACTTCTACTTCTCTAGGGAATATTGCTACTCCTGAAATTCCTCCCATAATCAAAGCAATTATTCCAACAACCCAAAATTGATTCCAATCCATTTTTTAAAACCTCCTGTTTGATTTAATTAGTGTAGGCCTACACTGGCCATTATGAGAATTATCTGAATTTTCATCCATTTTAATTGATTTATAGAAGATAAAAGAGTTTATATATTAATATGATACTAAAAGAAACATATATGTCTTTTTTGATTAGATAAGTGGAACATATATATTCAATTTGTTATATTAATTTTAATAGCCTCGGTAAGAAGTATATCTTCTTTTGGCTGTTGAGAATTATTTTCTTTACTCTCTAAAATTAAAATCAGTTATCTCTACTTTTGGCTCGTCTTGTTGTAGTTGCTTCAACTTACTCCAAATAGCTTCGACTTTTGATATGTCTACATCTTGCAATCTTAAACCAATCTCTATATTTCCCATTTTATCCTCCTAATTTATTTATGGTGCAATATTATCTGCTGAAACAGAGTTTGCTCCTTGACTTGATAAGTTTGCAGTTACTGCATCTGTTAATATGTTACCATGCAATAAATTCCAATCATCTGCTACTGCTGCTTCTCTAATTCCATATTTGTGTTTGTTTGCTGCGTCTGCTGAAACTCTATTGTTTGAAACTATATTATAAGTTGAAGTATCTGTTAATAAAATTCCTGAATAAGTATCATTTGCATCTTCAGAACAATCATGGATATTGTTTTCAGAAATTATATTATGATTTGAAGTGTCTAATTCTATTCCTTCTCTATCTATTTTTTGCATAGTATTTCCCACCACAGAACACCAATTAGCACTAATTAAATATATAGCTGCATAATTTCCAGTGCTATTTTCAATCGTATTTCCTATTATTGAACAATATTCTCCTGTTTGATATACAGCAGTCCCAACATCTTTCATCGCGTTTCCTGTAATTGTATTATTGTTATATGGACTCCATATAGCATAACTCCCACCATAAATTGTATTTCCTGTGATTGTGATATTTATTCCAGCCGCTTCAATTCCTCTTGAAGCATTTTGGATATAATTTCCTGTAACTACAGAGCGTTGACCTATATATATTCCTTTTATACCACCACTCAATATTGCATTCCCTGAAACTTCACACTCGCCGTGAACTGCATAAATTGGGTAACCCCAAGTATCTTTGAATGTATTTCCTGTAATTACATCATAACCAGCACTTATTCTTTGATAAATTCCATAAGTTCCAGCCCCATAAAAAAGATTATTAGTAACTATATGCCATCTATCATATATATAAACCCCATAATAACAGGTTTTTATCATGCAATTAATAACTACTCCATAAACTACCCTAAAATAAACTCCATAACAACCAGCTGTATTCAATCCCTCAATTTTTAATCTTTCTATTGTGCAATAGGAAACTGTGCAATTTATTATCTTTCTTGCTATGTCTGTAGATAATATTCTTGTGTTTCTTCCTTGTCCAATTATAGAACTGTTAGCAACATTCAAATTTATTGAACCAGCTAAAGTATAAGTCCCATCCATTAAACAAACACTTCCTCCTGTCGCCGGTAAATCATTAATAGCTTGATTAATCTGAACTTCGTCAGCAACTCCGTCGCAAACATAATCAGCATTTGTTGTATCCAAAGAATTAGATGCTGCAACAATCAAAGTTTTAGATCTAACATAAGTTGTAATTACAGTTGCCCAAGCTGGATTAGCTCCTACTCCTGCTGTCTGTAGAAAATCTCCTACGGCTCCTGCTCCTAAGACTACCCAATTTGCTCCATCATAATATAAAACATCTCCTTGAACTGGATTAGGGGGAAGTGTCATATATCTTGAATCATACAATCCCCTATCTCGTCTTATTGTTGTGCCTACCATTTTATTCCTCTTTCCATAATTCTAATTCTATTGTAACATCAGCTTCAGGACTTCTAACATAAATTGCATGAATTCCTTGAGGAGCTGTATCTTCTGAAAGTGTCCCTCCACTTGAAAGAGTCATATATGTGCTTGCACTTGGCTCAAAGCAATAACTAATATCATATTCTTCTCTGCATCTAAGACTCCATGCCTTTACACCTTCTTGAGGTAATTTTATTTCATACCACCTATCGGCTTCTTGAATTGAATAATTTACGATATGAGGATGTCTTGGTCTTTTTTCATCTGTTTTTATTACAATTTCTTGATTAGGAATACTTATATTTTTAGCCACTTCTCTTCCAATCTCTTCTGCCAAGAAAACATCATGTGCGTAGCTTTGTTTCATTTTAAATTTATTTTTCAATTATTTGAATGACTCTTCCAGCATCATCCCGAACAAATTCTGTTATTTTTATTCCTGTTGAAGTAACTTTCCAAATAAGAAAACCCATACCTAGAAGAACTGCTAATCCAAATAAGAGCATGCCTGCATCATCTTTCATAATTTCTAAAAGATTGATAATTATTTAAAGCTTTTTCTTTTTCCCTAATACTGGAATTAAAAGCAGGGGAACTCCTAATAAAATCCAATAAGGGAATTTCTTTTCTGGAATTTCTGGACTAAGATAAAGAGTAAAATCTTTTGTAATTTCTTGATCTTCAATTATAGTAATTGGCTCGCTTATTGTTTCATAGCCTGTTGCTGAGATTGTAATTGTATAATTTCCTGATGGAATTGATGGAGATAAATAAGAGCCATCTATGGCAGTATAAGTGGTATAACCATTGACTTCGACATAAGCACTAGAAATTGCTATTCCTTCTGGGTCTCTAACAAATCCACTTACTTTTCCTGCACCAAATAAAAGTATTGCGAATTCCCTAAAATCATCTACACTTGGTTGTGTTGGATCACCCCCAACATAATGACCCACTTCTAATCTTAAATTATAATTTTTAAGGGGCATAACATCAGTAATTGAAAAAGGAACAGAATCTCCACTGCTCAAAGGAAAATCTTGCTCAACTACAATAGAATCATCATCTCTATCAATAAGTTTTACAAAAAGAGTATCTGAAGTTCCGTCATTCCAAATATTTCCACTACATAAATTTATTGTCTCTTCTTTTATTGCTCCACTAGGATTTGTAAAATCTGATATTCTTGCAATTCCTCCTCCAGCAAGAGCACCTACAAAAACCCCTATAGATGTACCTCCACAACTTGTATACCTATTGCTAACACAATTAGTAAATTGTAAATTATAATCTCCTAGAATAGCATCTAGGGGAACTGTGATAGTAAAAGGAATTACATAAAGAATATAAGGGCCTGTAATTTCTTCCCAATAATATTCCATCTGTGTAGGATAACCAGAAACCCATGACGCAGGAACTAATCCCTCACCTTCTGAAATTGATATAATTCCTGATGCGGGATCATAAAATTCTCCAAAATTTCCATTAATATATCCTCTTGCGTAAAATTTATCTGATCTTGATTCTCCTGGATTGATTATTCCAAAATCATGAAATCCTACCATAGCATTAGTACCAACAGTATGTTTGTCAAGATCAAACATTTTTATTTCATCATAATAAGATGGTCCACCTTCAACTCTTATTTTTGCAACATCTATAACCCCCCCAAGATAACCTTCAACTGGAATTATCTCATCCATCATGACGGCAGAGCCACCTATATCAGAACCAAAAACTATATCATGCCATCCCACAGCTCTTGGAATTGTAGTTATCCTTGAAATAAAACCATGTAAAACAACATAATAATCAGGAGAAATACTGGTGTCAACCCCCAACATTATTTTATCTTCTGTTGATGAAATTAAGCCACAAAATGTTTTTAATATTGGTTCACCAGTATCATAAAATCTAAATCTGCATGTCACATTTTGAACAATAGGAGTTCCTTTTATTGGATCAATAACTTCATGTTCAGCAAAGCTTGCAGCATCAGCAATTTTTATAGAAGATGAACCTCTAAAAACCTGTTCTGAAGAAAGACTAACATTTCCTATTATATTCCATCTGCTTAAATCTGTATTGAGCCAATGACAAGTATATGAACCATAAAAATTATCCCAATCTGGTATGTATGTTCCTGTCGGACATAATCCATTATATAGAGAAGAAACACCCATTGAAGCGGGAAGAATTTTAGATTTAATTGTTTTTCCAGCTGTTATTATTTTTTCTTCTATTTTGTTTAAAGATATTGTTGCCATAAAAAGATTAAGATTAATAATTATTTAAAGTTTTGTTTAATTTTATACTCTACAAATTTCATACCAATCAGCACCATCAAAAATCAAAACAAGTGTTTTCTCTGCTCCGTCTGTCCAATTAGTAGTAATAAGTAAATCCCCCCCATCTACAATAGTTGTTGCATTTGCTGGATTTGATGAAATGATGTAAATAACTTGTCCTGCAACTCCATCATCAAACATGGTGATATTTCTTGCAGCTCCATGACCTGTTGCTGTCTTAAACACACACCCACCACTTACTGATGGAGTTAAGTCATCATCATCAAATGTGATTATTCTATAATATGCAAAGCCTGAATGTTGTTCTACCATTTTATGTTGTTATGTTATGGGCTATTTGAGTATTTGTTCCATTATCTACTATTATGTCTACATGATCTGCTCCTATGCAGATATTATTGGAAACTATGTTATTATTACAAGTGTTATCATGTATTCTAATCTCATCTCTATCATTATCTTGACATCTATTATTTATTATCTTATTATTATCCGAATTACTTATAATATTAATTCCATCAAAACTTGTTGTATTCAAAAAATCATTATTATTGAATTGATTTCCCATAATAATATTATTACTAGAAGAAGAATTTAGTTTAATCCCATGCTGTCCATTGGAATTTGATTGATTATTACTAATTGTACAATAAGTAGAAGTAAGCATACTTATTCCTATTGTTGTACTAGAATTAACTTGGTTTGATGTCGCAATAACATTAGAAGAATTGTTTAATTGTAACCCACTACTTAAATTAGAATCAAGTGAATTTCCATTAACTATACAACTATTAGCATTATTCAAGAAAATAGCTATACTATTATTTAAATTTGAGTGGTTTCCATTGATTATATTATTATCAGAATCATATAAAACAATGCCAAATCCTCCACAATTTTCTACCCAGCAATCTGTTATAATTGAATTTGTGACAGTATCAAAAACTATTCCATCATTGGTTCCGCTTCCCACTCCTGCACCATAAAGATATAAAAGATGAATTGAAATTGAATCTACATTTGTTGCAGAAATCATAATGACATCTGCTATTGTTTCTATTCTTGTTGATGCACCCGCACCAATTATTTCAATATTATCGCTAGGAATTACAATTGATGCATCAATATTGTAAGTTCCTTCCTTGACATAAACCACACCCCCCCCAGCAGGAAGAGAATTAAGAGCTGCATTAAATTCCACATCATCTGCTGTTCCATCGCAGTTGAAATCCCCCGACCCGTCCACCGCAATAACCACAGTTGCGACTGTTTTTTTAGGTCTTGTAAGTAATGTCATTACCATTTTATCTTTCCCCAAAAATATCGAGGGTACATGTCTGACCCGCTGCACAAATGAAATGTAAAACTGTGACTGGGAAAACAATCTGTAGAGCATCTAAGGATGGAATTCTAAAATTAGATGTGGTGACTGTTGCATCAAAATTTATATGCACATCGTTAGGACCAGTATTATAAATCAAACAGCTTTTTCTCTGACTTGAAAATGTTGCAAGAGTTTCTACTGCTGTGACTGCCACAGGACTTAAATCTTCAACTACACGAGAGACAGTATATACATCAATTACGCTTGGACTTATTCTTGTCATTTTATGTTTCTTGTTTTTCTTCTATTAAACTTTCGTAAGTTATTTCTCTCTTTATAGCACGATAAAATCTATTAAAGCCTCTAAAGAAACATGAATATGTTTGGGCAGCTATCCAATTATTTAATGCCCAGACTTCCACTGTATTATAACACATCTTAGGCGGTTTCCAGACTTGGGCATGGTCACCGAAGTCCTGCAGGGTCTGAGATAAAGTTGGTTGATAGACATTATCTATCCAAATATAATAAATAGTATCAACTTGGTGGGTAATATTTAGATATTCAAAAAAGAAGACGTGCCCCTCTGGAACTAAATAACTAAACTGAACCATCTGCCCGGGGTCTATTGTGGCTTCAGCCCAATCATAAATCGGTTCATCCCCTTCGACAGGGTTGTTTCTTTCATATCTTTTTCTTTCTATTTCCTGATTTTCTGATATTTTTTTTAAGACAGTTAAAACATCATCAGCTGGTTCTTCCAACTTTCTTGGTTGGGTCAAGGGTTTCATAACTTTTTCCTCTTGGTCTTTTAAGAATTTTTCAACTTCAACAATTCTCTCACTAACAGATAATTCTGCAGGAGGAGCAATATTTGGATTAACCATGAATAATAAAAAGAACTGGATTATTTAATTATTTTGGTTTTTCAACTGGTTTTGGTTGTTTCCTTTCCAACCTTTTCTTTGCTTCTGCAAGCTCTTTTGGGTTTGCTTTCCGTATTTTTACTTTAACTGCCATTTTAAGAATGCTCCATATAACTTATACAAATAAAAGTATTGGCTCCGCAAGTTAATCTAAGGCTTTCATCTACTGCGCCGTCATGATGGCAAGGAATTCCTGCTGCAGTTGCTCTTTGAGTGGTATATAATTTAAATACTATATTTCCTGATGTTGCAAAATCTAAAGTTATATCAGTAGTTGTTGTAGAGGTTGAAGTATATACTCCAATAATTTCTATTTTTTTTCCTGAAGAGGGAGTTATTATTGTTAAATTAGTTTGAGCTCCTGAATAATCCTGAGCAAAACTTGATAGAAATTGTTGGATATTTACATTCAAAGCATTAGTATCATTAGTTTTAACTTTTTTAAAAGAATTACTTTCATCACTTAATCCAATTATTTCGCTTTGTTGTGCCATTATGCTCCTCTTGTTCCTGCTTGCTTAGTTACTTCCCCTCTGAATTTTTCTCTTTCTCCTAAAAGTAATTCTCTTATTCTCCCTTTAATTTCATCATCGATTACATAAAAATCAAGCACTATTGAAAAATCCCTTTCAACATTATCTGTATTTTCAACAACTATTGCCCCATCTACTCCAGAAACCACAATGTATGGCTTTGGCTCAACAACAAAATTAAGCAATTCAGTCCCGACCAAAATGTCCTGTTCAAAATAATTTCTCACCCCGTCAAATCTGAAATTAATTGTATCTGCTGTGATGTCTCCAAATCTGTATTTAAAAACAACCCATCGTCTTCCTGCTGGTACAATTAAGGGGATTCTTCTTTTTTCTCCAGCAGCTAAAGTAGCTTGATATCTCTTCTGTCCAAACTCTCCCCAGTTTTCTAATCCAAAAAATAACCAGTCTTCCATTTTTTAACTAAGAGTTGTGATTATTTAAAGTTTTTCTAAATTCTTTAATAAGTTTTCCACAAACTCTTTCCAATTCTCCTTCATTTTTTCTAAAGTAAATCCTCTTGAAATTATCGATTCTCTCGGAGCATAATTATGGATATCCATGGATATCCTTCTTACAGCATCTCCAAAGGCTTCGTGCGTCCATTCTTCAACCCTGATACCCAATCTCTCATCCCACCAATCCCAAGCAAATCCTGTTTTATAAATAATTATGGGAAGATTACAACTTGCTGCCTCACATGGGCTGAGTCCAAATGATTCAACTGGACTCGTATTAATAAAAAAATCTGCACAATTATAAAGCCTAGGCATTATTTCTGGATCTACTTCCTCAACTAAAGTTACATTTTTTAGTTTTGGTTTGCTTCCAACAGCCCCGCTTAAAACAATAATCCAGTGTATTTCTGGAAATTTATGAATTACCCCTGCTAAAATCCCCCATCCTTTTTGGGAAATAAATTTTGTAACAGCTAATCCAATTTTTTTGTCTAGAGGGAGCTTATGCGATTTTTTTAGTTCTTCCTTATTTTCAACTGGCTTAAATTTTTCAACATCTATTCCTTCCTCAATTACTTTATCACATTTTATATCGTTTAATCTCATATCCTCTTTCATAAAATTTGAAACAGCAATTGTTTTTCCTTGCTTTGCAGTCCTTCTTTGTAAATCAACACTTGCATTATAGCGCCAAAATTGTTCTGAAAACATTCCCCTATCCATCAAAAATTTCTGGATAGAATAAAAAGGATCCTGAAAAACAATAATTTGTGGGGTTTTTAGATTTTCATAGCCTCCTACTCCAGAATTTTTTATTATCAAATCCAAGTTAAATAATTCCTCATATCTCTTCAGATAGTTTTCTATAATACATGCTTGATAAATCGGTGGTCTTTTCTCGAAGCCCTTAAACAAATTCTTCTGTAAAACATTCTCACAGGACCAATAAGATATTCTTTTAGCATTCAATATTTTTGATAATTCATAAAAATAAGTCTCTTGCCCTCCCTTAAGTTCTTCCTGTAGATGCCAATTTGCTAAAATTATTTTATCCATTCCAATATTCCTTGCATTTTTTTCTTATCATTATATTTTGTTTTGGGATTTTATCCATTATTTTTGATGTTAAATTTCCTTCTGCCCTATAATAAAGCAGGGGTTTGTTAACTAGATAGTATTCAAAATGCTTCATACTTCTTAATAAAAAATCCAGATCTTCACCAAATCTTAAATCCTTATCAAACTGGACTTTCTTAAACACTTTTTTCGGAAAAAAGGTGGTTGAAAAATTTACAAACATATTTTCCCTTTTAGCAGCTTCCCAACAAGCGATACAAAAATCTTCGTGATTATTATAACTTAGGGATTCAAATTTTAATATAATTTTTCCCTTAGCATTCATATGATAATTAGAAGAATACAAAATTTTATTTGGTTGTTGTCTTGATGTCTCTATCATTATTCTTAAAAAGTCTTTGTCCCAAACATCGTCGCTTGAAAGAAAAGCAATATAGTCGCCAGTTGCTTCATCTATTCCTCTCTTCCGAGAATAACCTATCCCCATGTTTTTTTCGTTTCTTAAAATTGTTATACTGATAGGTAAAGCAGCTAAAAAAGTTTCAGGAGAATCCATTATTTGGGGTTCACTTCCATCATCAATTATAATAATTTCATATGGCTTTATCGTTTGGTTTAATATGCTCTTAACCGCCTCTTTAAAATATTCTTCTTTCTGATTATAGACCGGGATTATAACACTTATTTTCATTTTTTCTTCTAAAATTTCCAGTACTTTTTTATAGGCATTTTCAATTTTAACCGAATCTTTTGTTGCCATAGCATTTCTTATTAATTCAACTATCTCTTCCCCAATTTTTGGGAAATCTCTTTTGAGATATGTAAAATAATTTTTAATTAAATATGGCTCCAAGCTTTTAATTAGATTGACTTGGTTTTTATCAAATATAACAATTTTTCCTTTTTCTTCTGCGCAATTAACCGTTGCTATATCAAAATCAAGATAGCCGTTCCTTGATAAGAAAATTTGGTGTTGACAATGCATTTTAAACAATTCTATCTGATTCTCACCAAACTGAAAAAACCTTCCTGAAATCTTTTTTTCTAACCATCCGACTAATTTTCCTTTATCATAAACAACACCAACAATGCCGTTACTAAATGGAGACATTCTTGACATATTTACTTTCAATTCAAAATAATCAGTATCTAAAGTGTCAAAATAAACTTTACAAACTAAATCATCTTTAGTAAAAAATGCTTTTTTTCTGTGTTTTTCCCTATGGCTCTCTATAATCATCCTTACTACAGGCAACTCGCTCAATTCAAATTTATTATCCATTGGGTCTGGTTTCCTTTCAAAGAGCATTATATATCTGCCTTGCAAATAGCCTGTGGGAATTTTTGTTTTCAAAGAAAAAAATTTATTCATTACTTCTATAAATTCTTCATAATTAAAATGCTCTCTAAATTCCTCTGGTATACATCCAAACATATCCCTACATTTCATATCTACTGGTCCCTCAATTAATACTAAACCTTTATTATTTGTGATAGCTGCCAACTTGTAAATCCAATCCCAACCATTACATTCTCTGAAAATGTAGTGGTGTGTGTTCCCTATGAAAATTCTATCAAATCTTTTCTTTGGAATAAAATCTCTAAAGCCAGTCCTTATGAACTCCGTGTTTGGCTTTTTTAATTCATTCCAGAGTTCTTCATATCCTAAATTGTTATCATCTATATCTATTCCTACAACTTCATTGCAAAACTGCGAAGCATAGAGGGAGAAAAAGGCCTTGTTGCAGCCAACATCTAAAAATCTTTTTCCCTTAAAAAAATCTGGGGCTGTTTTTTTAATTGCCTCAAATCTTTCTGCTAGAATGCCTTTTGGTTTAAGCCCATCTAAGATATAATCATGGGTTGGCGGATACTTCAATTTATCAATTAATTCTTGTTTGTCTACCATTTCAAATCTTTTTCATATCCCTCCTCAATTAATAATTGACCAGCAATCTTTTTAGTTAATTCTTTGTGTTCTTCTGTAAAATGATTTTTCCAGTCTCCTATAATTCCTTTTCTAAAATTATATGGATAATTTGTATGACCTATAAGTTTATCTACACAATACTTCAAAAGTTCTTTTGTCAATGGCATTTCTAAATGTTCTGCAATATTTTTTATCTCTTGCTCTCTTGATTTCTCATTTCCTACAATTTTCTCGAATGTTGTTGAATAAACTGTTTTAACTTCACGCCAAGCAAACCTACACCTAAAGGTCTCGTCTATATTGGAATATCTTCCCTTAAATGGATATTTTTCTGTTTTACTAGTAAAACCTTTTATAATAAGAGAAATACAATCAGATTTACTTAATTTATTAAATTTCCAACTAGGGATGTCTTTTTTTGCAAAATAATATAAGGATACAGCCATATCTCTTGGGTCCCTTGTTATAAAAATTGCTTTTCTTTTATTAATCTGTTCGATATAATCTCTATTAGGAATAATATGGTCTCCAAAAGCGTAATGTCCATTTAATGGAAGCTTTAAAAAATTATATCTCTTTCTTTCCCAACATTTATATTCTTTTAAACCCAACATTTTTAATAATTGCATTATTAAATGATTACCCGACCTATGTGGGCTTAAAACCACGCAACTTTTTCCTGTCATTTTAATTCCTTCTCCGCTAAAACATATCTTGTTGGATGGGGGACAATTTTATATCCTCTTTGAGTAAAATCATTTGAGTTCCATGATGATTTATGATAGTTATAAGGATTTCCATAACTCCAATAGTTTGGATTTTCAACTGCAGCTTTATTTTTACTCCAAATTAAAGGTGAGAAAAAAATAACTTTCTTTCTTGCTAATTTTTCTGCATCTTCAATTAACTTAAAACCTTCTTCTTTTTCTAAATGCTCAATTGCATCAATTGCAATCACAACATCAAAGGATTTTTCTAAAAATAAATCAGTGATTTTCCTTACATCATAAAATATAACTAAATCATATTCAGGCATGTAAAATTTTTTTTTAAAGATATCAACCCCAACGAGGAGAGGGAATTTTAAACTTTTAAAGGGATTTCCACAACCACAAGCCAAATCTAATACAGTTGAGTCTTTTGGAATTAAATTAGTTATATTCAAATAATTTTTATTGTCTTGCTGTCTTAACATTCTTTCAACTTCTCCAATAATTTCTTTTTATTAATAACTACACTTTTAATTTCATCGCCTTCAAATATTTGAATTTTTACTTTATCTTCTTCTATGTTGGTTAGACTACCCCATTTCCCAATAATCAAACCTGCTTTGTGATCTTTGTTTCCACATTCGCAAGGGAGTTCTTTTGATATGGGGTCTTGTGGTGTTGGTTTATCTGTGTTTGGCATTTAACAACTCCTTTTGTTCTTTTATTTGTTTCTTGCAGCCTTTGATGGTTTTTTCGAATCTTTCTATCAAACATTCTCTGCAAAGTTTTATAACGAAACCGTGTATAAAACCTGTCACTCCATCTGGACAAAAAGCTACTACTCCTTCTCTTTTTTTACAATCTGGGCATTTCATTTTAAACAAAATTTAAATGTTCTGGTTTATCTAATAATTTTTTAAGAGCATCATTATATTGATTATAATAACAAACATCACAAACTCTACCATCGAAATACTTTTGTTTATCTAAAATTTTCGGCAAGTCTTTTAATTCTCCCATCTTTAATTTATCAACCATATCTCTTGGTTGTCCATGTATAGCATATTGAGCACCGCAACACGGGAATGTTCCTTCAGGTGCAATTACTGGCTTCAATAAACTTATATAACAATCTTTAGTTCCTTTAGTACTATCTTTTCTTCCCTGATAAATTACTTTTTCATCATTTACATAAATGTTTTTTTTAATCTCTTCTATTGAAGGGACATTATCTAAATCACACAGATCTGAAACCAATCTTATATGGGTAAAATTATTTTCGTTTGTAAAGTTAATTAAGTTTGTAATTAAATTATAATTTGGTTTTTTAGTAACAACATAACTAAATGCAAAATCTGTTTTGGGATTGATTTTTTGTGCATAATTTACTGGAATAATATACTCAGCAAAAACTCTATCATCTGAACTTGAAATTCTACACCAAGTTAAATTATTGTGGTGATCTAATCTATTTAATAAAAGTCCATTAGTTACTAAACCAGATTGAATTCCTTTTGAACTAGCATAATCAATCATCTCATTTATCTTTGGATGCATAAGTGGATCTCCTCCTCCTGTCCAAGTAATTGCTTTACTTCCTCTTTCTACACATACATCAATTACATCAATGATTTGCTCAAGGGATAAGTTTTTTTTCTTATCTCTATCTCCACAAGAGCAATAAGAACAATTTAAATTACAAGCATTTGTTGGAGATATTTGAATATGCATTGGAATTATTTTTCCATCTTCAATTGCTTTTTGGTGAAGTAATTTTGCTGGAAAAACTGAAGCCGCAGAATAGGATTCTATTTTACTCATTTTCTTGCTCCTTCGTTTTTATTATACTAACAGGAAGTAATCCATAAGAAAGATGAATAACAAAATCAAAATAATTTTTTAAGTCTTCCCTTTTTTTCTTTGAACAATTACCACATTCTATTGCTATCCAAAATTTAGGTTTCTCCCAGTGTTTAGAAATTCCAACTAAATCAATTAAATATCTTTTAGATTTAGGTGTCTTAAAGGAATATTCTACTTTAATTTGTTCCTTACTAAAGCCCATTTCTTTTAAAATTTTTTTTCCAACTTTTACAAGCCCTGCATGTTCTATGCTAGGATATGGACAGTTTGGTTTATTATAGACTTTTATTTCTTCCATTTTATTCCTCCTTAATTCTTATCATATTAGATTGTATTTTTACTGGTTTTTTTTCTATTGTTATTAGATCCTTTCTTTTCATTTCTTTAATTAATCTAAAAGCAGAAGAGTAAGAAATTTCCATTCTTTTAGATAATTCCCATATAGTTAATGGTTGAAATTTTCTTATTGTGTTTAAAGCCAATTTTTCACTAATATTAATATTTACCATGTAATTAGGTGTTTTTTTAATTTATAAAACTTTGGTTATATAACCAAATATAACCAAAAGAACTTCTGTGGCTACTCTAAACCTCTAAATCCCCAGTTTCTTTTCCTTATAATTTACTGGTTCCACGAAATTTTCAACATGTTTGAAGAAATCAATCCACTGAGGAATTATCTTCTCCCAATCAAATCCCTTAGCAAATTTAACAGCATTTTTTGAAAACTTTTCTCTTAATTTTTTATCCTTATAAATCTCGCTCATATTTTCTGCCATATCCACAGGATCTATAAGCCACTTATCTGAAATTGTTGGACCAGTCCAACCGAAGATATCTGTATTCTTCATCTTCAATAAATCAATTAATAATCCTGTTTTTGGTTCACCAACTAATTCAGGTCCTGTTGTATGATCTGGGATTATACAAGGGGTTCCACAAGCCATTGCTTCAAGTGCTGGGAGAGAAAATGATTCTCCCATAGTCGGAGAAACATAACAATCTGCAACATTATAAAGTTTAACCATTTCTTTTTGAGGGGTTCCTGCATTCAAACCCACTCCATAAATAAATCTTATGTTATCTGCTATGCCATACATTTTCGCAAGCAGTTCCAGATCATAACCTCCAGGATAATGTGGATTTGTGTGACAATGCAAAATAGTTTTTTCTTTTGCATCGGGATTTTGTGTGAGAAATATCTTATAAGCATAAAATAATCCTTGCCAGTTTTTTTCACCACCAGTATTTGTTGCGACTGAAAGAAAAACAAATTTGTCTTTATAATCAATCATCTCTTTATGTTTTTCTATTTCTTCTCTTGGAAGAGGTTTGAAAATTTTAGTATTAACACCATGTGAAATATGACGAACCTTAGTAGGTTCGAATCCCGCATCAAGCAAAACCTTTTCTGCAAACTTGCTTGGAGCCACCCAAAAATCAGCATCCCTGATTTTATCTAAAAGTATTGGAGGAAGCGGGGCGGAATTAATTGTGCAATGGCATATGTGTCCAACCTTTAATTGCTTCAATAAACTAGGGAGATAATGATAAATAGGAACAAAGTGATCTAAAACAGTAATTACATAATCTATTTCATAAAGTTTAGTATAAAATAGAAGGGCATCTTGTCCGTAGACATCATCCAAAATTGGAAGATTCCACTCCTCTTTTTGATGGCCAATATTTTGGAGGCCCAAAAGCCTTATATCAATTCCTTTTTTAATTAATCTCTCGACTACATTTTTTGTCAGGATTCCATATCCCGTCGAAACATTTTTTGATGTGCTTTGCCAAAGGTATTTAGCCATCTGAACATCTCCGTCCCCGCAAAAACCATTCACATAAATAAATCCCGTAACTTATTCTATCTTGAGAAATTTTATCTTTAGCAGCATGTAAATCTTTTATTAATTCATTTCTTTTTTCTTTCACATCATCCTTGTCTTTCAAACCCATATTTTCTCCTGTGCAGGGAACAAATTTTTTTCTAATTCTTCTTGCTTGTTTCGCAAATTCTACTCCTTCTTTTTGATAGTCTCGGTCTTTAATTTCTTCTAAAAATTTTATTAGGCCAGCATATTTTTCTGTATCACAATCAACACATGCAGTCAAACCTTCTTCTGCTAAACCATTTAAAATTAAAGCATGTTTATTTATACACTCTTCACAAAATAATTCGTCATAGAATGGAGCTTGTTTTAAATGAGTTTCTAACAGAGCAAGGTTCTTTCTAATTTCCTCATCTGTATATTCTTCAATGTCCATTGTCCTAGTATCATTTCATTCCTTCTTAATATGAGATTCGGCTTCTTTCAATTCTGCTTTTTGTAACAGCAATTTCTTTTCGCTATTTCCTATCTGGATTTTAAGCCCTTCTACAATTTCTTCCCAAGTAGATTCTTTTGGAGGCCCCATCATTTGCATTCCATTCATTTTTGTTCCTCCTTTTTATTTTTATTTAAAGTAGTTAATTGTTGATCCATAAATTCATCTGCCATAAAATTTATTGGGAGTTTTTTCTTTTTCTCTTCAGGTTTTTCTTCAGGTTTTTCTTCAGGTTTTTCTTCTGGCATTTTTTATTTCCTTTTGTAAATTAAATCATCAACTATTGCAACTTCTTTATCCCATGCCCCGAGGACATAATACCAATTTCCAAAGGGTGATAAAGCTAACAATATTGGGTCTTTTCTTGTTTCCTTTCCATTATCATCTATGATTAGTTCGAATACTGGGTCATTATTGCTAACATTTTGAAATGCTTCTCCAAATTTCTTAATTTCATCAACACCTTCTTTTGGAATATTTCTATAATAACCAGCAAAACCAACCTTTTTTACTTTATACTTTTTACATAATTTATCAATCATATCCTGATTTGTTATAGCCCATTTAAATTCATCTTTATATTTCAAATATTTTTTTCTGGCTTTTAAATAATTTATTGCAACTTTTTCATGTTTCAAATCTACATTTCTTGTGTGTTGTGTTAAAACTTTCATTCTTTCTTTTACTAATTTTATTTGCCCATCAAGATTATTTAGATTAATTTTAGGTTCTTCACTTATAATTTGTTCATAGATTTCTACAGGTTTCTTTGTAACTCTTTTATCTTTCTTTTTTGAACTATCTCCTGTATATTCCCACACAGAAGAACTATTTATACTAATTGTTCGTTGTGGACCTTCATTCCATAGATTTCTAAATAAGTTTTTACTATTCCTTAACAAGTTTAATATTTTTCTAAAGTTCATTTTATTTTCTTCTGCTCCTTTTTCTTATTTTTAGAAGGTTATTTTTTAAAATTTCATTAATATAAGTAGAACGGGGGACATCATTTCTAATTTTATCTAATTTCTTTAGAACATCCTTATCAAGAGTTATTGAGAATCTAACTTTCATAACACAAATAACAAAAGTGTTACTTATAAATGTTTCTATAACGAAAAAGAAATAGTAAAAAATAAAAAATTTATAGATTCTTAATTCTCCACTACTGATGGAATTGGTTCAAGTTTGCTAATCAAGAATGCTGAATAAGTATCTGTAATATTGTCAATTAAATGTCCTGGAACAACTATTGAAACTGTACCACTTGGAGCTATTCTCATTAATGGGCAGTCACAACCTGTAACTAAACTTTCTGACCTTAAACTATCAACTTGTAAGGATAATGCAGTTGTTGTTAAATCTTTATAGACAATAAATTGTGCTGCAGTATTTGTTGAATGAACTGTGAAAATATATGGGAATAAAGCATGTTCGTCGTCTACAGTATAAGTATCTAACACTAAATCAGTTGAAGTTGCTGTAGGTGCTTGTTTTCCTCCTATGTCTGGAAGGTCTGTGGCTTTAATGTACCTACTATATCTTGCATAAAGAGGATCATACTTGTCGACCCTTTCCGTCCTTAAGTTTTGTGTTTCTCCCATTTTATTGTGCAATACCCCCTATAGTGATTTCAGTAAAGTTTTCAGGTTTAGTTGGCAAATCTTGAATTGCATATCTCCAGCCAATATACCATATCTTTGGGGTTATTTCTACTGGCTGTTCGTTTACTAATTGAATGCTTGGAGGATTATCAATTGTGAAAAACAAATTAGTGTACATACCACCCTTAACTCCTGATGTTCTGTCGTTCAAAAATCCACCTTCAGGGCTTCTCTGAGTTCCCCACCTGTTTGTCGCTGCTGGCTGTTTCAAGTAAAGATAAACATTCCCATCTATCCAGATTTTATAAATTTGATATAATTGGCCATGGGGAGGGTTTAGGTTTGTAATTTCAGAATATGAAGCTGTTGTATCAGAAGCTATAGCAGCTGGCTCACTCAAATAGAATAAGTTGTCTCTATTTGTTATTCTATAAAACTTGAGGGTTCCACCTATCTTTATAGCGATATTATCGCCAATTCCGAATCCTTTTTCCAAATCCATTGCAGTTGGCATTTTCTATGTGTGTGTGATTGAAAAGCCAATCACTTATTTACTTACGGATTTATTACTAGTCCTCTCTTCTCTGCAACACAGCCCAAAAATCCAAATTCTTCTGCTGGGTTTGTGGTAGTGTATCCATTCCACGCTTCAATAGTAACTGTTTGATTCTGGTCTACAATAATTGGGTCGTCTACATGTACTTCCTTGTCGTCTTGCAATCCTACACGCTGAACATTCCACCATCTTGCAACACTTCCTGCTCTTGTAATCTTAATGGTATGAATTACTGGTGCAGTCATCTCTGTAAACATTCCCGATATGCAGATAAACCTGTTGTCGTCTATTGTCTTTGCATCAAAAATTGTAGTCCATGCATTAGTTGTTGTAATAGAATGTTTCCACTTTCCAGTTGTTCCTAAGTCATCAGATCTCAGATCTCTTAGAATTATTTCTTCTCGTGGAAGTCCTAACTGTTGCTGTGCTCTTCTCAACAATTCATTACAACACTTATTGTAAGCGTCTAGAGGGACTCCTCTTAAATCTCCATATTGAGTCATTTTTGTTTTTCTTTATTTAATTGGTTGATTCTACCTTGCAAAGCAAGGCATCACTGACCAAGGCCATGTGAATATAAATGACTTTTAGTCTACTCTAATAAGGTCAGCGTGCTCTGGTTCTGAATATGCTTGGGCTCCTGCCAAAATTCCTGCTCTTGCATATTGTGTTGGAATTCCTGTTGCTGTTACTCTTCCGCCAAATACCCTAGAATTTGGTTTTCCTGTAAATGCTGCTGTTCCTTGTGCTACCTTAACTGCTACTGCTGGAGCTGGTACTGCTTTAACTAACTTAACAACCCCATAGGCAAACAAGTTAGAACCTGCAACCAAGATACCAGTCTTCAATAGTTTTGGCATTTTTGTAAACAGCGCAAGTCCCTGAAGCACGGCACCACCACCAATGGCGATAACATTTTCCATTGTTGGTGTTTGTGGTCGAACTTCTAAGAAATACTTAACACCTTCAGCTACAAACTGTCCTAAATTAATTGGTCCTAGTTCTGCAAATCTTCCCATATTATTTTTGGTTTTCCTTTTTAATTGATTATTAAAAGTTGAGGGATTATTTAAATGTTTTGGTGAATTTGTGGTTGCGCCAATTTTGGATGGATTGGGTTCTATTTCACATTCAGGACACTCTTTGGAAAAATAATCCTTTCTTATTTGTCTTGCTTTGTCTGAAAAACTTATTCCTTTGCTTTTATAATCTTCATCTTTAATTGTATTAGCAAAATCATAAACTTTTTTATATTTTTTAGAATCTCTTCCAACATTCATTCCTTCCTCTGCCAACCCCTCCAAAAGAATTAAATGTTTGTTAATACAATCCCTACAAAAAATTTCATCAATACCTGACTGTGCTTGTTTTAGATGGTTTTCCAATAAGGCAAAGTTTTTTGCTATCTCGGAGTCTGTATAAATTAAGATATCCATAAAAAAGAAAAAGAAGAAAGATTATTTAAACTTTTATAAAAATCTCTTTCTGAAATTCTCAATTTGCTCCCCAATCCATTTCCTTCCATTTGGGTGTTGAATCAATATTAAATATAAATCAGGCCTTTCCTTCTTCATCAAATCCATGATCCTGTTTGTATCAATATCTCCAAGCATTTCTCTTCTTTTTGATTTTGGAATTAAAGCAAGAATAACCTCTGCTGCAAGAAGTGTTTTTTTGTCGGCGGATTCGAGCAAATCAATGTTGTTCGCCAACTGCCACTGCAAAAGCTCGGGAGAACGAAGAGATAATAAAAAAAGTTCGTCAAAGTTTATTCCTTTACGCATCTTTCTTTTTGATATACATATCTGACATTTGATCTGACATTTCTTTTTCTGTTGGTGTCATATCAGATGGGGGCAGTGGTTCGTCGAGATTTGGGTTTGGTGTCTCAAACGCTTGTGGGGGAACTTCTTGAGGTACTTGTGAAGGTTGTGGGGGAAGGTTCTCTTGTGCTGGAGGATAAGGTGTTTGTTGTCTTTTCTGTTTTAATAACTCAGTAAAGGCTGGTCCAACTTTATCTACAACATTTCCAAGTCCCTCTACAATCATCTCGCCAGCTCCCTTTTCTCTATCACCTATCATCGCAGACAACTCTTTTATTGCAGCTATTTCTTCCTTCATCTCTTTAATCCTGTTACTAGCTAAATTTCCACTACCTTGTTTCTTTTCTTTTTCAATTGCTTGTAATCTGCCTTCTAACTCAATCCTCCTATTCTCAAAAGCCAATTGAAGGTTCTTGTCTCTTTCTTTTTGCGCATCTACCTCAGCTTGCTTGATACTCTTGTCCCTTTCAGATCTTATTTTTTCCATCTCTTGCATGAATTGCTGAGATGACTGACCTGTTTGTTGCATTTGTTGGTTTTGATTCAACATTTGCTGTGTAGACATCTGGTGTTTTAATTCTGCAATTTCTTTCTGCAAACCCGATGTTTCTGAATTCTGTCCACCCATAACACTTTTCATCATCTGTATTTCCAACATCTTATCCATCACATTATTGCTGGATTTTCCTTGCTCTTTGTTATCCATCATCCTCATCAACATCATCATTGATAAAGGATCTGTTTGGTTTCCCTTTCTCATACCCTCTATGTATGCTTTCATCATTTCTTGTTGCTGTATTTCTTTCATTGTTCTTTCTGGATTTGGTTCTTCTCTTTCCATTTTATTTATATCCATGCCAAAAGCTTTATTTACCTTCTCTTTCAAAAACAAGATATTAAAAGCTTTTTTTGCAAGATCATTAAAATTACTAGCTACTCCAGATTGAATTAACATCTCTGCTTGAGCCAACTCATTTCCACTAAATTTTATATTTCTTGAGGAGGCTATTTCATATGGTCTATCTTTTGATGATTTTACTTCTCTGATAGTTTCCCCTCCTTTTTTTATATCAGGGGATTGAACAAACTTATTACATCCTGGACATTTCCATCCTTTTTCAGTAGAATAAGGATCAACGTCTTCCTTACAATTCTTACAATATACCATTGCCATTGTTGTTTCTGATTCATCTTCTAGATTTTCCGTCCTTTCCGTAGTTTCCGATACGGGGTTTTCCGTATCTTCTACAGGATTTTCCGTGAACTTGGGATCTTCAGATTCTTGTAAATTTGCTGTTTGATTAGTTTTTTTTCTTTTTTTTGCCATTTTTTGATTATTTTTTGTTTCAATTCCCGTAAATCCCACCGTGCAAATTCCCACCGTAGCCGTCCCATACATACATAACGGGTATTACGGAAAATATTTAATGATTATTTTTGGGTTTTTCTTTTTTTAAATCTTTATATGCAAGTTCGATTATTTTTTGTTGTGTTTCTTCATTTGTATCGGCTTTTAAAAGTAATTTTAATTCCCTGAATTTATTCAAAATATCAATATCTACATGAACATTAATATTAGCCATAATTAGTTTAATTAAATTAACTATTTAAACTTTTCCATATTTTCCATATCTTGCATCTTGGGTTTAGGGAGAAAAGGCTCCCTTTCTCTAGCTATTCCGCATCTTGAACAAACTAGGATTTCATTTTTGGCCTTGTTGAAAATGGTTCTTTGTAGACAAACCTTACAAAATTTTCTCCTTGGCTTTTGTTTTTTAGACATGTGAAAATAAATAGTGCTAATATTTTAAAGTATTAGCACCTTAAAAAGTTAAGTTCATTTGTCGACTTCGACTTTAAAGATTTTTGCAGCCTTTTTCCCTGCTGTTGGTTCTGCGAGTCCTTTGTAGGTAATTTTTATCTTTTCTCCTATTTTTACAAAGGCCATTCTTTGGTCAAGAATAGCAGATCCCCAAACACTTTTCACGCCTTCTGGATTTTCTATGCTATACAACATAGATTGGTTTGGTCCAACTTTTTCCTGCGAACGAACGAGGATACCCTCTATAAAATCTCCGTCTTTTTCATAAGTCCAATCTGTTGGTTTTACTTCCGTGTATACCACTTTTTTGTCCTCCTGTTTTATTTAATTGATTTAGACATTTTAAATCCTTAAATTTTTTCTATTTCCTCTGCCTCTTTTCTATATCTTTCTTCTGCTTGTTCTGTTTGGTGATCTCTGGAATCAACTGCCCCATAATCTCTATATTCTTTACTTTTTCTCGTTCCATTATCTCCATTTGAATCCTCCAAAATTTCTTTTTCTTCCTCCTCGATTTTAAAACTTTCATAATCTGGAATGTTATAATGAGACTTGCTTAAAATATTAATTGCTCTTTCAACATCCTTTTCTTCTATTTTATCAGATAATCTAATTTTAGCAGAAGATTTTAATATCCTCAGAAGGGCTTCCTGAATTCTTGCATTAATATTTATTGATTGTTGTTTGTATTTTCTTAGTTTTGAATAAAGATCTTCTAATCTTCCAGCCATTAAGTCACTAATTGTTGGCTCTTCGGAATTTCTTATATAAACAAAAAACTTTTTCAGAAAATCCTTGGAATGTTTTGGTTTTATTTTTCCCCTTTCTCTGCTAATCATTCGTCTGGCAATAGACCTATCAACATCTTCATTTACAGAATCAGTCATCACAAAAATTTCATCAAAACGATTTATAATTGCAGCTGGCAAATTAAATTGCTTGACCATGGTCTCACTATGGTTAAAGGAACCAGTAACTGGGTTTGCAGCAGCTAAAACTCCTGCAGTAACCTTCATTCTCATGTGGATATTTGCTTTATTAATTGTTATAGACTGTTCTCCCATTCCTTCCTGAAGTTTAGGTTTATCCTCATCACTTAAATTATTTAATTCATCTAAAAATAGGATTTCTCTTGCTATAACCATTGCTCCTGGTTCAACTCTATAGCCTTCCCCTTCTTCACGGATAACACTGGCTGTAATGCCAACTGCAGAAGATCCGCCCCCCATTGCAGTCCTGCTTCCTGGGGTTATCTCAACAGTAAATTTTCCTAATTCAGATTTAGCTGTTCCTGGGTCGCCAATTAATAATATGTTTGGCTTGTTTCTTACCGGGACTTTCTTTGGTTCATTTCTCTTATTACATAACATAAGAATTATTGCGTTTTTTATTTCCCCATACCCATATACATTTGGAGCAAAAGAATTATTTATTTCTCCAAGCCCTTCTTTGTCTATTTTGCCAGACAAAATCCTTATATCTTCTATTTCTTGCTCTGTAAATTTATTTATATCAACCTCTTCTTCTGATAATTCCACAGAATTAACCTCGACTGCTATCTCGAATCTTACAGATAAACCACCCCTTTGTGTTTGCACTGGAACTTTTTTTAATATTCCAATAATCTTTATTTCATTTCCAGGAGTAAACATTTTTATGTTTTTTGGACTTGTCAAATCTTCCTTGATAAAAATATTTAATCTTCTTGTGTGGGGATTATCTGTTTTTTCCTGTAAATCTTCAAGAATAATTCTTGCCGTATCAACCATCTCTTCACTTATTAATTTAAACCCACCTCTTCTTCCGCAAGAACACCTTATTGGTTCTCTGAATTTCTTCTCTATTTGCAAAACAGAAATAATTGTCCCACAGCTTGGACATTCAAATTTTGCATTCACAACTTGGGGCCTTACATCTGTTATTGAAACAACCCTTCCTTCAACTGATATTAATTCATTAAGGTGTTTTGAACGGATGTTTTCAATAAATATCTTGCAATCTTCTGGAAGATTAATTATTCTTATCCTAATATTTTCTTTAAGACCGATTTGTTCAAATGCTAATTCAAGCATATTTAAGGTGTCTTCTGGATTAGAAATAACCTCCTCTGATAATTTTGGAGAAAACTCTGCTAAATCATTGAAATTAATTATAATGCTTTTATTTCCTTGTTTTAATTGATTTCCAATGCTTTTTTTATGGGAATTAAAGAATTCTTTTGCTTCAATTAATAGTTCTTCTCCCTTTGAGATTTCTTTTTCTTTTTCTTTCTCAATTTCCTGTTTTTGGGCTTCTTTTTGCTTAAAATTAGCAATTCTAAGGTTAATTTTGTCTATTGCTATCTGTGACAAGTGTATAACGGATTTTTTTCCATCTGGCCGATTTATCTCAAAATAGCTCTTTTCCCGATTAATTGATTGTCTAATATTATCTGGTTTTTTGTTCAATAATTCTGCCAGTTTATCGTATGTAAAGGACCCTCCAGATACTGCTAATATTTTCAAGATTCTTTCAAAAGTGAGATCTCCAAAAATTATCTCTGCAGTTGCGTTGTCACACAATACACTTGTCACAGTCTTTTTCTTTGTATTGTCTGTATTGTCTGTATTATCTGTGACATCTGTATTGTCTGTGACAGTGTTTTTACCTATACTCTTTTTTTTCTTGATTTCTTCTTTTTTATTCATTTTTCTTTCTCCTTTTCAATTTTTTATGAATCTCTCTAAATTCTTCTCTGTGATTGTTCCTTAATTTATAGAGTGCCTGATGATATGTTTTTACATAGGCTCTTTGGTATTTCTTAACTTCTGGTAACTGGGAATGTTTCTTCATATATTTCTTCATATACTCTCTCTTCTTTTTCCTGTTTTCTGGATCTTTATTGTGTTCTTTTCTGTATTCTTTCAGATATTCTTTACTATATTCTTTCCTGCATTCCTTTCTTCCGCATGTCACTCTCTCCATTGTTGGGTTGTTTATCCATTCCCCACAAAAAATACACTTGATTTTCATTTTTTCTTTACCCCCTTATTTCTACTAGAACCTTCTTTTTCTTTAGTAGAATAATTAACAGCTTTTATTTCAGCAATTCTTATAGGGATTTCACCCAAAACATCATCAAGAAATAAAATTCTATTTTCATCAAGCTTTTTCACATATCCATTAAAATGATATTCAAATATATCGAAGATATAGGTATAGGTTCTCTCTTTTAGAAATAGTTTTAATCTTTCAATCTTTTCATCTTCAGTCATTTCAATCATTGTCAATCACACCTTTAAAAACATATTTTCTGGGTATTTAAATATTTCTGTTGTCTTACTTAAAGACCGCACCCACCTGTTCACCGACTTTTCCAATCACTTTAGAAGTAACATATACGCTTAATCCAAGCAAAGCTATCCAAAAAATTAATATAGGGATTTCCCTTGTTTCTAAGGCCATGAATTCTAAAAGAATAAGAATTATATAAATTTAACTATGGGATCAATCCCCTTCCAGAAATTAATTCGTCCTCCTTAACTTCTTCCAGTGGACCCCCCGGCATAACTCCAACACCACCCGCCAATTCCGAATCAGGTACCTCTTCATATTCATATGCCAGACTTGGATATCTTAAATCATCTTCCATAGTAATTCTATAAATTAAACCAATTATTTAAATCTTTCTGAATATTTTATATATACTTCATCACAATAAACTTTATAAACCCCTTTTCTTTAATACTTAAAGTTTAATATTCATTAAATAAAATAAAAATGAGTTTACCAATACCAATAGGAAAAAATGTGAAAGAAAAGTTTAATATAAGAGATGAAAGATTTTATGAAAGTGAATCAATTTTTTTAAATGCATACAATAAAGCCTGTCTGGAAATTCTTCGTAGAATAGAAGAACAATTAAAACTTCCAAGAGAAGAAATAATTCTTAGAAGATTAATTTCTCAAGACTTAGGATTAAAAGAACCTTTTTATAAATTTAATTTTGAAAAAGGATTAAATAAAAATATAATAAAGACCACACCAAAAAGAAGATTTCTTGCCGTAAATGGATTTACAATACCAAAAAATTGCTCAATTTCACAGATAATTGTTTGGAGAGGAGGGAAAAAAACAAGACATTGGCATGTTGAAGGATTTGAAGGAACTTATTTTCTTGATGACCCTTTTTTAGTAAATATGGACCAATCGCTTAGAATAGATATGTATAGTGAATCTAAGAAAACACAAAAATTAATTTTTCATGGGTCAATAACAGAAGAGAGGGGAAGAACAATAAATCCTTAATTAATATTAATTAAATAAACTAAAGAGGCAAAAATGGGAAAAATCATAGCAAAAAACGTTATCACGAGAAAGCCAGGATTCCTTTACTATGTAGATGGCGAAGGAAATGTCTGCGAAGCAAAGATGGCCAGAGGCGGAAGAAAAAAGAAAAAGAAAAAAAGATAACATTTTGCAAAATCTGGAGGGCAGAGGTTAGAGAGGACGCTCGATGGTGAGTCATGGTGGCGGGATTTCCTTCGGGATTTCTTGCTCGGTTCGATTCCGAGCGTTTCAACCAAATCTGCCCATTCATAATCAAAAATGTCAAACGCAAAAGAATGTGATAGATGTGGGGAAATTTATGGAGACTTTAATCCAAAATTATTAGGAGATATGGGTCTTGTTGACAGGGATGGAGAGAAAGTTGATTTATGTCCCTCTTGTCTTGAAGAACTTGGGTTTTGGTATGGAAATGAGATAGAAGAATTCATAAAAAAATACAAAAAATAAAAAAATGAAAATAAAATTAGCAGATCAATTAACTGGATTTAGGAAAAGATTAATAATAAAGTCTGAAGCATATGAAGAAGACACAATTTTGGAGAAATGGTATAAACAAATAATGGATAAAATTAAGGAATTAAATTTAAAATGAAAGAAAAACAAAATTCAATATGTGCGAATTGTGGGCATCTTAGAGCTACGCATAAGAATGATGGTGCTTGTTATATAGAGGGATTAATACCAAGATGCCCATGTAAAAAATTCACCCCGGCTCAAGAGCCAAAATTATTAATAGAAGGAAAACCAGCAACAAAGAAAGAAGTTATGAAGTTGTTTGATGAACCGAAAAATCATAGTCAGGAACTCTTACCAGTTCAACGGGGGACAGATGTTTTGGGTAAGCGACTGAAACCTGCCGACACGCCCTCTGAGAATTCTGTAAAGAATTCTGTTGTTAATTGTGACACAGAGGGCACTTCAAAATCAAAATGAGTAAATTTAAATGTGGGATATGTAGTAAATATTGTAAAGAAGAAGAAATGTATCCTGACTCATTTAACCATTACCAAGAAGAGAGAAATGGA